>Ga0307375_10000260_pt1 | contig 71252 bp, 58 predicted proteins | sample TR1MG_FD_202531 | JGI IMG/M metagenome (GOLD analysis project Ga0307375, IMG submission 202531) | Soil microbial communities from Risofladan, Vaasa, Finland - TR-1 | ecosystem: Environmental > Terrestrial > Soil > Coastal area > Acid sulfate soil | place: Finland: Risofladan, Vaasa | collected... | reverse complement strand
CTGCGTATCGCTCAGCATCATGCAAACAGCTAACCCAACCAGCAGTTCGCGGTGAAGTACCTAGCCTGAGTCAGAACCCATTTATGCAACCAGTTCTAGGCTCGAGCGCACCTTCGGATTCATTGTTCACCGGCTTGGGTTTGCGAATCAAGCTAGGGAGGCAGGTCGAAAGAAAGATGGCGAACCAGAATATCTTGGAATGGAGCGCGGAAATAAACATGATACTGACAAGAAAGCCACATATTCCATTGGTCAATGCCGCAGCAATTGCATAGATGAAAGGATCGCCGGCCTTCTTTGCAAGACGCTTCGCCTTGCTTAATCCGCGGAAGGTTCCGTAGAGCATGAGAAGGAACAGGGTGAGGCCGACGAACCCGAGTTCGACGGCGACCTGGATGTAGGTGTTGTGAGGGACGTAGAAATTGAGGTCCTGTCCGGGTGCGTACAACTCGAGATAGTGATGGAATTTTCCAATGCCAGCGCCGAGGACGGGGTACTGTTCGATGACGCGGCCGGCGACACGCCACATCTCAAGGCGCGATTCGGATGAATCTTTATCGCTGTACGTGGGATGGAGAAGGCGGATGAGCGGCGAGGCCGGCGAGATGAGTACGGCGAGAACAATCATAAGAGACAGGCCGACAAAGGCCTTGCGATGATTCGAGTCGCGCGTCTGGAGAATGAGAACAGCGATCAACCCAAGGAGTCCGCCGCGGGACTGACCGACGAGGATTGCCGCAATCGTGAGGAGCAGGCAGCCAATGCAGAAATAACGCGGCAGTTTCCGCTTGAGATTGATGATGAAATAGAGATTGAGCGGAAGGGTGACAAGCGCGCTGGCAGTGAAGAAATTAGGATCGCCAACGACGTATCCCGCGCGGTAATCAATCCCGTAACTGCCGACATTGCCAACCCACTCGCGGAGAAGATAGGCTGCACCAAATCCAATGGCGCCTATGTACGCAAGCGTGCAGTAGTAGAGACGCTTCTGAGTGTCGATGACAGTCTGACTGACGAAAAAGAAAAACAATTGAGAAATAAGAATCGAAATGAGGCCCTCAAACGCGAGATCCTTCGTGGTGGTGATGTAGGAACTGACGGCGAGAATCACGAAGGCGACGAACATCTTCGCTTGCAGGGTACGAAAGAAATGAGGCGTACCCTTGCGCTTTGGAAAGTAAGTGAGGGCATAGAAAATAGTGGCAAAGCCTACCCATTTCTCGATGGTGAATGGACCGACCAGGCGGCCGAAGTTAGGATCGGCGATGAGGGCCATCGAGAAGATAAGGATGTAGACGATGATCATCTGTACACGCCAGTCCGGTTCTCTCTATTTCACCGCAAGCAAAAACAAACCTTAACGCCGCCTATGAAACGGCCTGGTGACGGGGCGACTCAACGGAGCCTCCATTGCCGCATGGTATGAACTCCGGAAGGCAGTGGTGCAGCGACCTGCGGAGCGCCTGAATACTGTATTCCTGCATGACCCGAACGCGGGCGGCCTTGCCCATGGCTTCCCGACGCTGGGGGTCGGACAACAGAGCGGCAGCGATGCGAGCGAACTCCCCGGGAGAGTCTGTGATTTCAATTTCAGAGCCGTTGACGAAGTTAAGTCCTTCGGCGCCGATGGACGTGGAAACGACGGGGCGTTCCATGGCGGCCGCTTCCATGATCTTAAGGCGAGTGCCACTGCCAATGCGAAGCGGAACGATGGAGACGGCAGCGGTGGCGATCTGTGCGCGCATGTCCGCGACTTCGCCGGTGAACACAACGTCGGGCGCCCGGAGTTCCCGCTGGAAATCCGGGGGAAGCGCACGGCCCGCGACGACGAGGCGGACCCCGGGAGAAAGTCTGCGTAGTTCGGGAAGAATCCGTGCGACGAAGTAACGCACGGCATCGCGATTGGGCAACCAGTCCATGGCGCCGACATAAAGAACGGTGCGCCCGTCACTTTCTGCCACGGGTGCATAAGCGTCGACGTCGATGACATTGGGGACGACGGCAAAACCGGGCTTGGAACAGAGGCCGCGAAGAATGTCGAGATCGCGCTGGGAACAAGCGAGGATGGCACGGACACGGCGGCAGGATTCTATCTCCCAGGCGCGCACGTTGCGAGCTTCGAAGGCGATGTAGGCACGCTTGAGCGGATTGGACTCGAAGCGGGCGTAGCGCTGCATGATCTCAAACGTGAGGTCGTGTTTGTTAAGCAGGACGGGGAGAGGGCACTCGGGCGGAAGATTGCCGAGCATGTAGATGTCGTCGCAAAAAATGGCGTCATACGCTTGCGCAGCGAGTTCGTCGCGCAAGGCCGACTGCATGGCGGCGCTGCGGAAGCGGAGAACTCCATAGGGGCGGGCACGCAAGGCTGAGACGAAACGCGTCACGAGGGAGCGGGCCGGGCCGGGCGACGGAAGCGGTACGGGGATGACGGTTCGGCAGTAGGGCGCCGCGAGCGGAAGGTGCTGGCGATCGGCGTCCGAAGTGAAGGCGACAAGCGTGACGTCGTGGCCCTCCTGGGCGAGCGCGCGCACCAGGCTGCTGTTGCGCATGCGGTTCCCGTTGCTCGCGGGGAACGGGAAGGCAAGAGATGTGAACAGTATGCGCATGGTCTGGCGAACAGCGTGGCGCTAGTCGCGACCCTCCACGATTCCAATGCGCCGGGCAATCTGCACGGCGGCACGGATGGGATAGAAAACGTAATTCTTTTCAAGCATGTACTTCACGAACCAGCGGTAGCGGCTCATGTAATCCATGGCGGCGATGGCCTTGTCGAGGACGGCGGGCTTGAACTGGGTGTGATGCTTCTCCCAATCGCCATCGACGGTGATGCGACCAGCTTCCCAGTTGCCGAGGCCGAGCTGGGAAGTTAATTGAACGTGGCGGCAAAGTTCCGGATGGAGTCCGACGAGGCGCATTGCCGTGCAATCAACGGCGACCGAATCGCGGCTGGCGAGCAATAAATCTATGCGGCGTGGCTTGCCGTTGGCGGGGCCGCGGCCCTCCATGCCGATGATGCCATCCATGATGGAAATGCAAGGCTTGAAGATGGCATGCATGGAGGCAAGCATGGGATCGAGATAACGATGGTAAAGGATGCGGTCATATTGCGGCAGGCATCCCCACTGGTTCTTGATGGAGCCGGTGAAATAGGTGAGGGCGTGCGTCTTAAGCACCGGCAGCGTGATAAACGGGTGACCCTGGAGAAGGATGTCCGGCAGTTTGACCTGGTGTACGGGCGAGACATCCACGGCGGTCTGCGGAGACTCGCTCAGATTCATCAGTTCAACACCCAGGCGCTTGGCGAACGGGACGTAACCGGATTCCTCGAAGGCCTGCCACGCCGTCTGGCGAAGACCGTCGGACTCGGCCAGGACAACTTTGCGGGTACGAGTCAGCAGGACTTCACAGAGAGCTTCCGCAATGCGCGGGTCGGTGTTGGCCATTTCGCACTTGCCGGGGACGGCAGTGCAGAGATTTGGCTTGATGAGGACGGTGGAGTCGGGCGGGATGAGGCTTTTCCAGTCACAGAACTCCATGCACTCGGCGACGACGCTGCGGAGCGTATTGTCGGAGACTCCGCGAAGAATTACACGGCTGACGTTGTTTTCAGATTGCTGCACGGTACACCACCTTCGATCGCACGTGTTGCTACGACGAGTAGATTTTTCCGGAAAATGTCATCGGCCGGGAGACGCTCAAAACAGTCTCCGCCAAGCCGCATGAGAAACAGGAGAACCGTCCAGGCAAGGTGAATGGGCGGCGTGAACTTGTCGAATGTGGAACCTTCACGAATTCCAGGGCCGATTTCGAGCAGGTCCATCTCCGGGGAAAACTTGGCAAACTGGTAAAGAATTTCGTCGCGGATGGGAAGATCGGTGAGCGGCGCCTTCCATAAATCGGAGACATGCCAATGGGGGCGAGTGCCGGTCCGGCCTCGAATTGCCATCCTCTGTTCCACGCTGGTCCCCATCATGCGCGCGTCTCCACCGCGAAGCGCCTGTAATTCCACACAATATCATCGGCGAGGTCTTTCCACGAAGCCTGGTTCATCCGCGGACATGACACCGGCAACAACTGCTCCACCTTGCGCGCAAGTTCCTGTTTGGGCGCGGAGTCTGCGGGTAATTGACAAAACACTAAGTGTGCCGCTTCGTAGATGCAATAGCGAGGCGTCCCGCGCGTAAACAACGTGAGCCAGCGAGACCAGTGTCGCCAGCCCTGATGCCAGCCTTCGGTGCGGACGGCATACATCCAGCCGCGCAAGGTCGCGAGCGTGGATAGCTGGCGGCAGTGCTGACGGAAGAGAACTTCATCGGATCCCGACGCGCCGGTGAGGCTACGAAGCTCCCAGGTCCAGAGCCGTCGCGCGTAGTCGATGGCGTCGCGGCAAAGAGAGGCTGGGGGGTCGAAGCCTTCCGGAGAAAGCTTAAAAGCAGTGCATTGGGCAACGCGGGTTGTGAACTCCATGGCGGGGAACGGGAACCGCGAGGGATCGCTGGCCGCGAGCGTTACAAGGCGCGTCGTCCGTCCCTGGTACGTAGGCTCATATTCATCAAGGAAGACGAGCAGCGAGGTCGCCATGTCGAGAAAAAGTTTTACGGCGCGATACTGCGTTTCCGGCGAGGGAGTCTTATGACCGATGTCACCGGCGCTTTCGAGAAATTCCGTCATGCGATTGGCGAGCAACCGCCACGCATCTTCGCGTGAAAGTTCGGAGACGGTGTATTCCGGGATGGATGCCAGGATGGCCGCGTCACCGGCAATGACCTGTCCGCACGAGCGCAGTTCATAAGTAAAGATGTGAGGCGGCAGCAGTGCAAGATAACCCGGTTGCACAAGGGCGAGGCTGATATGGATACGGAGCCCAAGGCGGGCAAGAGCGACTTCAACGCGGGCGGTCAACTGAGAGTGCAGGGACCGCGCCGTACGCGAACGGACGACGACGAGGAACTCCGCATCGCTAAGGAAGCGGAGACCGGAGCCATCGTCAACCGTGCTGGCTTCGTCGCGCGCGAGGCTGCCGGTGAGGATGAGGGCGAGGAGATCGGAACCGAGAAACGCCGCACTCTCTTCACGCACGGCGTTGCATATCGACATGCGCAAATGCATGCGGACTGCGTCGTGTGGCGGCAACGGGTTGTCGGTCCCAGTCATAACCATGCGTCCGTGTCAGATACTTTCCGCCATCCGTTGCTGCTGCTGCGCGCCGGTTAGTGGAACTGGTGTTCCGGTGCGCGCCTGCCAGAGGCGGAGGTAGAGATTTTCAATCTGTTCGACCATTCTCTCGATGGAAAAACTGCGCTCGACCAATTCACGGCCCTGACATGCAAGCGTCGCCCGGAGTTCGGGGTCGCGCAGCAGGCGAGCGATGGCAAGCGCGAGCGCCACGGAGTCTCGCGGAGGGACGGTGAGGCCAGTGATGCCATCGACGACGATTTCCGGCGTGCCGTCAACGGCGGTGGCAACCATCGGTTTCTCCGACGCGAGTGCTTCGATAGCCGTGATGGGGAGCCCTTCGAAGAGCGACGGAAGGACCACGATGTCAGCGAGAGCGTACCAGCGGGGCATGTCGCGCTGATATCCGGCGAAGCGCACGGCATCCGCGATGCCGAGATCGCGCGCGTGATGCTGGAGTTCCGACATGAGTGAGCCCTCGCCAACACAGAACAATAGAAGTCCGGGAAACTCGGCGCAAATCGACGGCAGCGCGTCGAGAAGAAAGCGATGGCCCTTCTGCGGTTCGAGGCGTCCGGCAACGAGAAGAACGGGTTGCGATGGAGAGAGTCCGAGTTCGCGACGGAGCGCCTGGCCGGCGGACTGCTGCCGCGTGAACGGGCGGAGATCTGCTCCGCAGGGAATGACGGAAATCTTGCGCTCGGATAGACGCTTCTCAGCGACGAGATAGCGCTTGTTAGCCTCGGAGACGGCGATATATCCGGTTACGAAATGCCCGGCGATTCGATCGACAGTGTAATTTGCCTTCCAGCCTTTTCGCCAATATTCGCGAATATGCGGCGTTTCGACCGTGACCGGAACGCCGCACAGGCTGGCCGTGGGCGAAGCGACGAGGCTGGCGCGGAACTGATGCGAGTGGACGATCTGCACGCGACGGTCGCGGAGGAAATGCGAGAAGCGGCGGAGTTCCCGGAACTGCGTGGGCCGTGCAATGTCAACCGGGAAGACGCCGACGTCCGGCGGAATGCCGGGACGTAGCAGATCTATAAGTGTCGATGGACAGGCGAGACTGGGACGGAAGCGCTGGCGGTCGAGATGCCGCAACACTCCGAGCATGTATTCCTCGGCGCCGGCGCGGGAGATGGAGTTGGCGAAGTGGCAGACTTCCAGCGGAAACGCATTTGCCGGGTGCGTCACGAGATTGCCTCCCGCATGCAACGGTAGACGTCGGTGACGATGGTGACCGGAGGCAGAACTTCGCGGTTGGTAAGGAAGACGCCGTAAGAGTGTTCGTCGTCCGGATGGTAGCCGTGCATGCCGGCCGGCATCCAACTGGCGGAGTGGAAAGCGCTGCTGGCGATGAGGCAGCCGGGGTCCATGAGAAAGATGATGTCGCCGTAACGATTGTCGGAGAACGAGAGCAGGAGCGACTTCAGTTCGTCGCGCGAGAGGATGTGCCCGCACGGGACCCGCTCCAACTGGCGCGTGAGAGCCGCGCGCGCCGCGTCGGAGAAGCACCAGAAGCGCGCCATGGTGGAGTCGTAGACGGCGAGGAAATCCTTCGGCGTGGAAAGCGAGGCGCGGTCGACATCGGCGGCGAGATCATAATGGCGCGTCACGGGCGTCATGCCGTGATCGGAGAAAAGGTAGAAGCAAGCTTCGGGATCGCGGCGCAGAGCGGCATCGAACACATGCCGCAGTTGCCTGTCGTACCAGGCGAGGCGCTCGGCGATGCTCGCCGGTTCGCCGCAGTGATCGTGCAGGAACTTGTCGACCTCACTGAGATAAACGAAATAGAAATTTTCGCGGCCTTCCTCGATGTGGCGCGGCACGGCCTGGAGAATCTGTTCATCGGTGTTGCGATGATAGCTGTAGGAGCGGTAAGGGATGCCGCCGGCGACAAGCTTGTCGAAGATGGATTGCACACCGGGAATTCCACCGGGGTCGTAGATGTTGCGGCGCTCGGCCCAGTTGAAGTAGTGGAGCAGGCGCGGACTGACGCAGCAATCGAATCCGTGGCCAAGGCCGAGGACGCGGCGTCCGAGCTCGGTGAAGGCGCGTCGCGCGTAACGGTTTTCGAGCAACGGTCGCGGGACAGACTGGAAGTGACGCATCCAGCGAAAGGGCGAATTCCCGGGATCGTAATAGACGAGATTCCAGACGGCGCTCTCGGCGGGCGTGAGACCGGTGAGGATCGAGGGAATTACACCGGAACTGAAGCCGAGGATGGTCCGCAAGGGCTGGCGATGGGGCAGAACATCGCCAAGAAACGGCGTCTGCTGGAGGAACTTCCAGCCGAGCGCGTCGATGAGCACGAAGACGTGAAGCCGGGCGGATGTCATGCGGGCTCCCCGGTTACACGCGCTCCAAGCAACGACGGCGCAAAACGCAGAGCCAATTGTTTGAGCGGATATAGAGAGACATTGCGAGCCATGTGACGCGAATAGATGAAAGGATCGCCATCGAGGATGCGATCGAATTCGACAAGAGTGGTGTTTTGTCCGACGGCAATGCGATGAATGAGCGGCACTCCCGCAGTCGCGGGCCACGGACGCGAAGTGCAAAAGATTTCGAAACCGGCTTCGCGAGCAACGGCCACCGAGAACCGGTTGTAGGAGCCGTAAGGAAACGCGAGACACTTTGCGGGACGGCCCAGGCGATCTTCGAGAATGGTGTGCGACTGCGTGAGCTCGCTGAGAAGAAGCGCGCGCGGAAGATGCGAGAGGTAGTAATGATGGTGTCCGTGAGAGTGAAAGGACATGCCGGCGCGCTGCATCTCCACGACCTGCGGCCACGAGAGGTAGCCGGGTGAGCCGACCAGCGCAGTGCAGAGAAAGAAGTCGGCGGACATGCCCGCTGCGAGGAGCCTCGGGAAAGCCTGTTCGTACACGGAGAGAAGACCATCGTCAAAGGTGATGCCGGCGCGCGGAGTATGAGAATCCTGCGATGCGGCAACTTCCTCGACGGAGACCTGGGCGAAACCGCGCTGGCGAATGCGCGCAAGGAATGACGAGAACTGATCGGACTCCACTGCGTAGCGACCGGATTCCGCTCCAACTCCGTGAAACATCAGGCAGGGCGTCCCACGCAGAGTGAAACGGCGATGCGGCTGGATTAACTGACGCGTTGCCATGTCGCCTCCTTCCCGGGCGTGAGTGCCTGCACAAGGCCGACAAGGAACGCGAAGTTCATGGCGACGAGGAAGTATCCGAGAGAGACGAAAGGTATGCCGCGCAGACGATCGCGCCAGGCGTAACCGGCGGCGGCCCATAAATAAAGGATGGCTTGCACTGCGAGCGCAATGCGATAGTGCGGCTCGGTGAGCAACGCAATGTTGCCGAGCAGGAGCGCGATGGCAAAGACCGGAACGAACCAGCGCAGAACTTTGTGGGAGAAAAAGGCGAAGAGTGTCGCGCCGGGAAGCGGGATCTTTGCAAGGCTGGCGAGAGCGCGGAAGCTGCCGGTGGCGATGCGGACGCGGCGGCGGAATTCGCCGGTGATATCGCTGGCGGCGAAGTCGGTGGCGCGAGCCTCGGGATCGTAGAGCACGGCAAGCCCGTGGTTGCGAACGTTCATGGTGGCCACAAAGTCATCGATCAGCGTGCCAGGAGGAAAGGGGTCGAGCGCATCGCGGCGAATGGCATAGATGGCGCCGCTGGGTGTAAGCGTGGCTCCCAGACGGGCCTCCATCAGGCGCAGGATGGTTTCGTATTTCCAGTAGACGCCTTCCGTGCGCTGGGATTCACCGGTGGCTTCGAAACGGAGCGCGCCGCACACCGCGCCGACACCTGGATTGCGAAAGTGGCGGACGAGCTTGCGAATGGCGTCCGGATCGAACAGGGTGCTGGCGTCGGTGAGGACGATGATGCCGTGCCGGACGTGCTGCAGGCCGAGGTTGAGAGCCGATGTCTTGCCGGAACGCTGCTCGGGAAAGATAACGCAAAAATCAGGATCGGTGACGGAACGAAGAACGGCGTTGGTGGCGTCGGTGGAGCCGTCAGAGACGATAACGACCTGGAGCTTGTCCCGAGGATAAGAGAGCGCGCGGGTGTTTTCCAGCTTGCGCTCGATATAACGCTCCTCGTTGTACGCGGCGAAAAGAAGCGTAACCGGAGGAAGATCGTGCTCGCACGGGTCGCTGGCGCGACGGTCGATGCGGGCGACGAGGTGCTGGAAGTCGCGGCGAACCTGCGCGAGTCCGTAGAGGACGAAGAGGATGACAGGATAGCCGAGATAGGTGTAAACGATCGCCGCGAAGGACGCCCAGAAGACGCATTGCAGCACGGTAGTCATACAGAGCTCCGGCTCAACAGCATCTTGGCGGTTCGTACCACGACAAGCATGTCGAGGCCCAGAGACATGTGCTTAATGTAGAAAAGATCGTACGCGAGTTTATCGGCGTTGTCAGCGAGCGTTTCGCAATAGCCGCGATTGACTTGGGCCCATCCGGTAAGTCCCGGGGGGATGGCCCAGCGCTGGCGATAGAAGGGGATGGTGCGCACGCAGTCCTCTTCCTGGTTGGGAACGAACGGCCTGGGACCAACGAGCTCCATGTCGCCGCGCAGGACATTCCAGAGTTGCGGCAGTTCGTCGAGGCGGCGTGCGCGAATCCAATGGCCAACACGAGTGATGCGCTCGTCCTGCTGGGACGCTGGGCGATGGATGGTGGTGTTTTCGCTGCCCTGGTACATGGAGCGGAACTTGTGGACAGTGAAAATCCTGCCGAGCTTTCCCACTCTGCGCTGATTGAGCATGACGGGCCCCTCGGAATCCAGCCGGATAGCAATGGCGACCAGGAGCATGACGGGAAGCGCGAGCACAAGAATGGTCAGCGCAATGAGAAACGATGCAATACGCTTCATGATCGGGTAGAAGCGCGAGGGTTGGAACTCGGGAGAAAAGAGGATCGAACTGGGGCGCAGCGTGGAAAGATCAATTTTGCCCGTCAAGGTTTCGTACAGATCGTGGCCATCCTGAATGAATATCCCCTGGCGCTTGAGTTCGAGAAGCGAATCAAAGGGAAGCCTGCCGCGGCGATCGCCGAGAGCAACGATGATCTTACGGATTCTCTGCTGCTCAACGGTCCGGACAAGTTCTGCGGAATAGTTGCCGGACTGCGATTCCGGAATGTGATGAACGACTTCGAGGTTGAGCTCGGGATGGTTCCGCATCTCCTGGAGAAGAAACCCCGCGAGATTACCGCTGCCGAATACGAGAACCCTTTCGCGAAACATCGGCCAGGTGCTGACGAAGAGCTCGCGCCAGAGGAGCAGAAACAGGCCAGCGGCGAAAGTGCCAACGATAAAGACGTAGCGGTTCAGGCGGACGGACGGGAAAAGGGCATAGAGCGCCGCCACGATGAAACACATGGAGGCAAGGACCTGTACGAGCCGGGTGAAAGTTTCGCGGCCGCTGTGGAGGATGAGCGGGTCGTAAAGATCGAAGTAGTACATGCAGACCGCGATGGTGACAATGACAAGCAGTATCTTGATGGCTCCCTGCTGATAGCTGAGGGAAATGATCGTGTTCAGCAGGCCATGAAAGGCCACCATGGCGACGAGAAAAGCCGACGTCGCCAGGAGAATCTCCGAAGCGCCGAGGAAAAGAAGGCGAGCCGGAAGATAGGCGTGCTGGGACCGGATCACTTCCCTTCCTTTCGCGGTGGTTTCTCTTTCGCGACCTTTGATTTCGCGGCGGGTTCCTTGGGCGGCGTCTTGGGCCTGGTGGAGTAGTACTGGTCATAGTAGTCGACACGGTCGAAGTCGTCGGCATCATTGAGCACAACCCCGACGAGCTTGGGAGCGTCCATGCTCTCCATGGCGCGCTGCAGGGCGCGACGCGGCGCAACTCCCTCGCGAATGACAAGCAGTGTGCCATCGACAAGGCGCGCCCAGAGGTTCGAATCCGCCATGGGCAAGAGGGGAGGAGTATCGACGATGACCCAGTCAAACCAGGCGCGTAACTGCGCCATAAGGTTGCTCATGCGTCCTGACTGGAGGATGGAGACGGGATGAGGCGCGGTACCGGCCGGCAGCAGACACAACTGAGAATTATTGATTCGCCGCAAAAATGGAACGATGGAACCATCGGCCCGGTTCCACCACTCGCCGATGCCCTGCGCGGACGTCAGTCCGAGGACGGGGCAAACGGCTGGCTTACGGAGATCGCCTTCGACCAGGAGAACGGATTGTCCGGAACGGCGGGCAAGTGTGGCGGCAAGATTGGTGGAGACGAGCGTCTTACCTTCACCGATGATGCTGCTGGTGATCTGTATGATCTGCAAGCCGGAGTTGCGCCGGATGTTTGCAAGCCGCGTGGCGAGCACACGAAACTTTTCCGCGCCGAGGCCATGTTCGTCGGTCAAGGATACGAGGTGGCCGTCGTCGGGCGGAAGGGCATTCACGGAGATCAACTGGTCGAGGTCGAACCCACCCGGGTGCGACCAACCATAGTGTGGCGGCGCAATGGGAGGTTCAGGTGATGGAGCAACCGGAGACGCAGTCCATTCAACGGTGGGGGCTGGCGCAGAAGGCTCCGGTTTTTCCTCGGACATCGGCATACTGACCGAGGGAGGCTCCGAGGAGAAGGGCTCGTGGACAACGGGTGACGATAAGGTCACGGATTGCGGTGGCAAAGGCGATGAGACAGGTTCCATCGGACCGAAGTTGAGATTCGGGAGGGGAGGCAGTTCAGGTACGGCCACATCCTGCACCCCCTGTGCAGCCGCGTCCAGCGGCGCCTCGGCCCCGGTCTTACCCGTGCGGGCGTCTTCGTCGAACCGACGTAATGCGTCAAATACCCGGCTCATCGAGTGGTTGCTCCTTCCGTGGTTTTGCGGGGGGAGCCCTGCTGACTGATGGTGGTGATGTTCAACCGGAGGTCGGCGGCGATTTCGTCGATAACTTCCGGCTGGACGGTCGATTCCCGTCGCGCGTAGCCGGTGAGCAATGCCCCGTCACAGAGATGATTAATGACTCTCGGCGTACCCCGCGAATGGAAGAAGATGCGCTCAATGGTCGGGCGGGGAAAGATCGTCCTGGCGCGTTCGCCGGCGCCGGCAAGCTCCAGACGCCGCACGATGTAACCGTGCACGTCGTTTTCTTCCAGGGGCGGCAGATGGCAGCGCAGCGCGACGCGCTGTTTCAACTGGCGCAGCTCGGGAGAGTCCAGGAGATCGTCGAGTTCGGGCTGGCCGACGAAGACGATCTGCAGGAGCTTGTATTCGGGAGTCTCTATATTCGTCAGAAGGCGGATTTCCTCCAGCAGTTCGGGAGTCAACAGATGTGCCTCGTCAACGAGAAGAGCGGCGGTCTGGCCAGTGCGATTGACTTCGAGAAGGAAGTCCTGGAACTGCTGAAGCATGGCGCCGCGCGTACTCGCCGGGTTCTTGATGCCGAAGGTGGCGAGAACGAACTGCATGAAGTCGGTGGGAGTGAGGCGAGGGTTGAAGACATAGGCATACTGCACCTTCGCCCGGACAAGCGTATTGATGAGGTAACGCACAAGAAGCGTCTTGCCGGTGCCGACTTCGCCGGTGAGGACGACGAATCCCTTACGGCGCTGAATGCCGTACGCGAGGTTTGCCAGCGCCTCGTTGTGCCGGGGCGTAGGGCAATAAAAGAAAGGGTCCGGGCTGATGCCGAACGGAACTCGCGTTAATCCGTAGAAGTGTCTATACATGTTATGCCTTATAAAAAGTCACAAGGTTTCCCGCCACCATCAGGATAAGCATGATGGTAGCGGTACACCATTCAAGGATTCGCCGTCGCGCTTGCTGCTTCTCCTGCCGCTCGGTGGTGAGGTGGGGGATTCCGACCAGGACGCGAGCGTGAAAAAGATTGACATCGCGAAACAGGCGCACGCGGTCGTCGATGTATTCGACGCCGGCAATGCATATAAATCCCAACACGATTCCGGCTGCGAGACCAAGCGCGCTATAGCGGACACGATTGGGGGAAAAGGGACGCTGCGCAAGGCTGGGAGGATCGATGATACGGAATTGCTGGCCCTGCTGGCTCTTTTCCAAGTTGGTGGCCAACTGGGACTGCTGCTGTTTCTGCAATAGAGAATCGTAATTCGATTTCGACTGATTGTAGTCGCGCGTCAGGTCGGCGAGCTGCTGTTCCCGAACGGGAGTGATATTCAGGCGCGACTGGTATGCCTTGATCTGGCTTTCGAGCTGCGTCAATTCGTTTTGCGAATCGCTGACTTCCTGATCGTTGGCCTTGATCTGGCTTTCCAACTGGAGGACCGGAGACATGGCCTGCAACTCGGAAGGACTGTGCGGCGCGCGGTCGCTCTTGGTGCTGGAGTTGGCGAGATCCGTTTCGAGAGTCTTCTTCATTTTCTCGGTCTGCGCAATCTGAGCCTTCAGCCGAATGACATCGGGGTGCTGCGGCGTGTATTTTGCCTGGGCATCGGTGAGCCGCGCGCGAAGCTTGGCAAGCTCATCCTGAATTGCCGGAAGGGTATTGGTACCCGTGTGGTCGCCGAACTTGACCGAGCGGTATTGGCTGAGAAGAGATTCGAGATAGAGCTTCTGTTCCTGTGCGTGGTTCAGATTCTGGCTGACGTTGTGATAGCGGTCCTGAAGGCCATTGAGAATCTGAACATTGCCTTGCATCTGCGAAGGGAGTTCGCCGAGATACCGCGTCTGAAAGTCCTGGATCTTGGCTTCCTGCTCAGTCAAGGCTGAGCGGGCGACATCGAGTTCGTTGGAAAGGAACTCGGTGGTGCTTTCGGCCTGCTGCGTCTGCTGCTGAAGGTTCTCATCAATAAAGAGCGAAGTGAGCTGGGTGGCAACCTGTTGTGCAAGCTTGGGATTGGGAGCGTTGTAGGCAATGCGAAAGGCCGTGAGATCCTCGGACTTTCCGGGCGCATCGACAAGTTCGATGGCGATGTCTTTGCGCATGGCGTCGACGGGACCATCCGGACCGAGACGCTTCTTCAGACCCTCGTAAAGATGGAATTGGTCAATGATCCTCTGCAGACGGGTGCGACTGAGGATCTGCTGGGTCATGCTCTGGAGTCGCTCCTGCAGGTCAACGGAGACATTGGACACCACGTATTGCTGCGGGACTTTCTGCTGTTCCACCAGAATCAGCGTCTCCGAGCGATAAATGGCCGGAGTGATCCAACTGGCGACCCAGGCGAGCGCCCAGCAGCCAAAGATGACTGCGAGCAGCCACCAGCGCCGCCGCTGGAGAATCTGCCAGTAGTCCTGAATCGATAGTTGCGGGCCTTCCTGCTCTTCTTCGAACATTCTTACCTACCCAAAGGCTTCACGAGATAGTACTGAATCCCGACTTGATATAAGTTGTGATCGGCTGGACTGGTTGTGAGTCCGGTTCCGGTCTGATTAATATGTGCATACTCAAAGAGGATTGCGAAGTTCCTAGTCAGATTCCGCGTGAGCGTGAGTCCTCCCCAGTAGGAACGGAACGAACTCGGCTGATTCGTGAGCGCGAGTCCCTTCTGGTCGGTGATGCGGAAGGTCGTGTCCATAGTCCATCGGCGAGTAAGGCGAGTGTGCCAACCGACGGCGCCGTAGGTCATGCTGACAGTATTCATGAGACCGCCGCCGTCGCTGAGACGGTGAACGGCCTCTACCTGGAGGGCATTGCGAACACCGGACCAGACATAGGTGAGGCCGGTGGTGGGCCGCCAACCGGAACTATCCGCGGTGGCAAGCAGGGTAAACGGACCGAGCTGCACCGGGAAAACATTATGGCTGCGCGAATACTCCGCTCCGCCGTAGACCATGAGAGACGCGTGCGGCGAGAGCTGCCAGCTATCGAACAGCAGCAGACCATGAGACTGGGTGCGGGCGCTGGGCAGGGAGTGAATATCCATGTAGGCGTACTGGAGTCCGACAGAATTGCGCTTGGACATCCGCCGCGTAAGGAACATGGAACCATTGATTTCCCTGGCGCCGATCAGGGTTGTAAGGGCCGCTGCGGTGTTGGGGGCAACGAGGGGATTGTAGTCAAATCGCTGATAGCCGCCGGTGAAGCCGATAGAGGTACGAGGCGATACGGCATACGAAATTTCGGCGGTCGAGACGAGTGACGTGCGCTTGGTGGATGGCAGCACGCCGTCATAGTTCGGACCGAAGTAGCCGCCTAGATCGGGCAGCACGCCAACCTTTCCAACCGATTCAAAGGGGTTGGTCGAGACGCTGTAATCCTGCCGGAGGTGAATGATCATCCGGCTGAAGGGGCTGAACTGCAGATCAGCGGAAAGATTATGGGTATAACTGATACCCGAAACGTCCTGGGCGCTGCCGTCAATGCCGGGCATGTAACTGACCGTGAACCGCGTATCGCCCTGAGTTCGCTGATAGGCGATGCCGGGTTGCACAAAGAATCGCTTATCCCCGGTGAAGTGCGTGGGGTTGCTTGCCGTGGCGATGGCGTTGTCTTCGTACATGGCCCCACCGAGGAAGCTGGCAACGATGACATTTTTGTACTCGAGGTCGCTCTGCGAGGCCAGCCCCGGAGTTTCGCTGCCGACGTGGGCGGGCATTTCAGGCTGTGAAGATTGCGACGGAGACTGGGATGATTCAGTCTGCGCCACCGCCGGAACAATGGCAGCCAACGCGAGCACGAAGATGAGAAGCCGTCGTTGCATCCTGTCTAGTCCTTACGGAACGACAATCGTGTCCCGCGGCTGAAGTGGAAAATTCTTGGAGGCATCGCCGTTGAGCGCAGCCTTGTAGTTGAATTCAATTCGCGTCGTGGTTCCGTTCTTGTTCACCCTTAATACATAGATTTTCTTCACATTCGCGAAATCCTTGAATCCCCCAGCGAGGGCAAGACCTTCGAGTACACTAAGTTGCTGTCCAAGGGGGTATGCCCCGGGCTTCATGACTTCCCCGACAATGCTGAAATACTTGCTACGCGCATCCTGCACAATGACAGTAACTTCCGGGCGATCCAGGTATCTCTTTAACTGCCCGGTGATGGCATCCTGCAGTTGATTCGGAGTAAGGCCGGCAGCCTGAATGTCCCCAATCAGGGGTAGAGAGATTTTTCCGTCAAGGCGGACGGAAACAGTGCGGGAAATCTCAGGCTCATGCCAGACATCAATCGCCAGTACGTCACTTTCGCCGATGGAATAAGTACCAGGCTTCTCGGGAGTTGGATTGTCCCCCGGGTTGGCCGATTTGGACGGGGCCTTGGCCGCTGGAGCCTTGGCGGGCGCAGCCGGAGCACTCTGCTTGGCAGTGTCCTTTTGTTTCGATGATTGCGGAGCCTTGTCCTCGCAAACGGCAAAAACAGCCGTGAGGATTAAGACTCCGAGAAGCAACCGGCGCATAATCATTCGTCCTCCATTACCGAAGCGGGTCCATGTCGATGGAACCCCGGCCGGACCCATTACTGACGCGGTTATCACCGTCCAGTCCAGCCTTCTTTAACTTGTAGAGCAACGCCCGGTAGCTGATTTTCAAATTCCGGGCGGCCTGTTTCCTGTTCCACTTGGTGGCCTGGAGTGTGCTGAAAATGATTTTGTTCTCCAGGTCCTTGGTGGCATTTTTCGTGATCTGTTTGAGCGAGATGGATTTGCCGGCAGCAAAGCCGGATTCGACGAGACCCGCCGTGCGCGACATCATTTCACTCGTGATGACGTCTTCGGCGCCAAGGATCACATAACGCTTGCAAAGATTTTCAAGTTCGCGGATGTTGCCGGGCCACTGATGGGCCTGCAACAGGGCGCAAGTGCCGGGAGAAAGCGGCGGAACAACTCTCTGGTAGCGTTGGCTGTAGATCCTGATGAGATAGTCCGCAAGATGGGGAATATCCGCTATGCGCTGGCGCAGGGCAGGAAGGCGAAGCACAACACCGGCAATCCGGTAATAGAGGTCCTGGCGAAAATGCCCGGCGCCTACTTCACGATCAAGGACGCGGTTGGTTGCACACACAACGCGAATGTCCGCTTTCTTTCCGTCCCGCGCGCCGGCCGGACAGAACTGGCCGTCCTGTAAGGATTCGAGCAGCCTGGATTGCAGGCTTACATCGAGTTCGGAAACCTCATCGAGAAAGAGGATTCCACAATCGACAGGATCGACGCGTCCCTGCTTCGTTCCAAGGGGCCTGGTAAAAGTACTCTTGCCGTAGCCGAAAAGTCTGCTCTCGCCGAGCGCTCCGGAAACAGACGGGCAATTCACCTTGACGAATGGGGTGGAGGCCCAATGCGAGCGCTGGTGAATGAATCGCGCGATGATTTCCTTGCCGGTGCCGCTCTCGCCCTCAATAAGGACAGGGATATTCGTCTCGGCAATCTTCGACAGATTGTCGCGAATAGCTTCCATCTCGTGCGTTGATCCAAAGATCACCGCGTCCGGAGGAAGACCTGCCTCGGAACTGGGAGCCGCTAAGCCCGTGACACTCATCAAGACAAAGGATTGCAGTCAATTCGTTACAACGTTAATTTTGGCCGGGTATATTTTCCCGATCTGTTCTAGTAGCGCTAAATCTTTGAAAACAAGTATAGTAGAGAACTCCCAAGACGAAAGAGTTATTTCTAACGTGTAACAGAAAAGTGGAAGAATTTTGCACACATTGAATCAAATTCCAAATCGGAACATTTTAGAGAGGTTGCGAACCTCAAATGAAATGGAATTACATTTGCCACGAATCGGCAATGGAGTTGGCGGAGGACGCCGAGCTGGCTATCGGAAGAGTCTCGTGTGCAATGCCCGGACAGTCGTTGAAAAAGAAGTGACGCCACAGACATCTGAGCGAACGAACCGGAAGCGACATCGGGAACGATAATCGCTCGCTATCAATTTTTTACTTATCCTCTAACTCATTTATTTACATTTAGATAGACTGATCCTCCAGATCTGCTGACACCCCGAAAGTGACTCGATCACCATTTTGGTAACCATCACTATTGTGTTCCAGTAATTTGTTTATCAAGTTGATATGGTTACCTTAGGCATCATGCAAGGTGACTATGTGTGAGAGATGATCCATGTCAGAGGCTTGGTACGGACATGCTCACGCTCTGCTTGATGCTTGGACTGATGATGCCGGGTTCGGACGCGACGGCGCCCCCCTCTACGACTCCAGCGGATACGATGGTTGTGCGTACGGTACCAGCGGCTCCTACAGCAGCTTCTACAGTAGACAAAGCCCAGGAAACGATTCTTACCTTAATAAATGAAACCCGCACCAGCAATGGAGTGGCGCCCGTCAAGTGGGACAACAAGCTGGCAGAAGCGGCACGGCTCCACGCGGAGCGAATGGCGGATACAGGCGAGTTGTCGCACGAGTTTATTGGGGAAGACCCGCTGATGCAAAGGTTGACGTCACTGAACGTGTACCTGGACCGGGCGGGAGAAAACGTAGTCTACGACCAGACGCCCGAGGGCGCGCATGACAGCTTCATGGGATCGGCGCCGCACCGCGAGAACATTCTGAACGCTGGCTACAATGCTGTGGGCATTGGCGTGATTGACCGCAACGGGGTCCTTTATGTGTGTGAGGACTTTGCTCACCTGCTGGTCAAGATGAGCGACGACGATGCAGTGCAAGCGGTGTCAAAAACGTTCCTTCAGATGCGGAGTGAATACCAGACCGGCGGCTTGCGTTATGTGAAGGATGACCAACTGGCAACGGCCGTGCAGGTGATGGCCCAGCAGGAAAAACCGAATGGGCCGGCAGCCATGCAGATTTCGGGGGCGCGAGTGGCAGCAGCCTACGCGACCACCGATCCGCGAACGATTCCTCCGCAGGTTGCGCAATTGGCGAAAGTCCGGGGCGTGAAGGCGTACAGCGTGGCGGTGGTCTATGCGCGTACTCCCACGTACCAGGGCGGATTGTATTGGGTTTCGATCCTTCTCTACTCGCACGCACCGGCCACGTTGACGGCGCAAGTACAGTAGAAGGACAACAGAGGACTACGCTTGAGGTACGGTGCCCAGGCCGGCGGGCACATCCGCGACCGAAGCACGGCGACACCAGACCGTCATGAGATAGATGAGGAGCAGCTCCGCGCCAGCGGCGGCGATCAGTCCGGCATCCTTTCCATACCAGCTCTGAAGTGCAACAGGAGTCCAGCTTGCCGTGAGGACGAGGGCTGCAAGCTCCGTCCAGCGGCGGGCGCTGAGCGGGAGGGAAGAGAGCATGATGGGAACGGCCAGGAAGAAAGCCGGCCACGCATAAAGAATGTAGCGATAAATGACCGTGCCCAGCAGCGGCGCGACGGCGAAATTTGCAAGTCCATAGAACAGTACGACCTTGATCCAGAGATCGTTCCGGCGACGGAAGAGTTGCTTGCGGAAAATCCACCCGAAGATCGGCAGAAGTCCGAAGCTGGCCAAGAGGACGACAAAAGTGTCGATCGGACGAAGCAGGCTGAAGTCGCAGTAGCCGACCGTGGTGATGGCTCCGAGGTGAACGTGGGCCGGCAGGGTATAAGTCCAGCGCGGAGTTTCGGTGAGTTCGGTCGTATTGGTCCAGAGAAGCACGCCGAAGACGTTATAGATGACGGCATAGATCACCTTAAGCACGTAAAGGACGGGCATGGGAAGGTGATGGATATTGCCGGCGTGGCGCCCGATGAGACGCGCCGCCGTAAACCACGAAGCAAAACCGGTGAACAGCGTCGCGGCGCAAAGCCAGCGCTTGCCGGCAAGCCAGGCGAGCACGGCAACCACGACCACCAGTAGCGCCGTGGATTCGCGAGTGAGATAAAGAAGATAGATGAGGGGAAGACTCAGCCACGGAGACTTGCGGAAGACGAGGAAGAAGATCATCAAAAGAAAGCAGTGGAACAGATCGTGGGAGTAGTAATTGCGGTAGGCGTCCAGGGTTAGAGGATTGGCGAGGATGGCGAATATCAGCAGAGGTCGCACGTGTTGCTGCTGGAGTTCCGCTCCCAGCAGAGTGACGAAGCCAAGCAGACACCCGCAGGAGACCAGCCAGAACGCTTTCGGAATATCGCTCCCGGTGATATGCGAAACGGCGCGAACCACCAGCGGGTGGACGATTCGAGCGAGATAGAAAAATCGCACCTGTTGAGTATTACCACTGGCAAGGTTGAAGTAGTCGTTATCTTCCCACGTCGGAGCATGGAACTTGTATGGGAAGAGTGCGATGACAATCGCAGCCAGAAGCAGGCATGCGCCAATTACGAACCAGCGTTGACCGGCTGGCCGCTCTGCAACGGAGACGGTGGAACCAGGTTGATCGCGCATCGGAAGCGGAAGACCCCATCATTCTGAAATGATTGCCGCGCACACTTCTCCGGCGAAAGACAGAATCCGAAGGAAATACGGGCCCTGAGCCTAAAACGTGATAAAGAGTTGTGGGGTTTTTTGCAGTATAGTGTCAGGTCCCGAAAAGCTCAAAGAGATTCAAGTCTTACCGGGCGATACCCTTGGGTAAATGGGAAGGGTCGAGGGAGAAGTGTTACGAGGGACTGGCTGGCGCCAATCCCCCAGTCTCTAGGCGCAACTTGGGGGCTTGGACAGGCCGGCCAGTTTGCAGGCTCCATTGACGGGGCCGGAGGGAAAGAGGTCGTAAAGCTGTTGTAGCGTGAAGCCAGTCTCTTTGCAGAGCTTGCGCGCCATGGGTACCGAGTTGTTTTCCTGCCAGTAGCTCCGGATGTAACGCACGACTTTCCAGTGATCCTCGGTCAGGTCTGCGAGACCTTCCGTGGTAGCCAAATCACACGCCACTGTATCGTTCCAGACCTCAGGCGATTGCAGAAACCCGTCTTCGTCCACGTCGTACTTGTGACCGCGAATCTCAATGACCGGCATTCTTCACGCCACCTCTGCATTCTCTCCGCCGTCTCCAGTTTCGCACATTTCCCGGAGGCCGCCACGAAAAGACCGCGCCGGTTATAAATATCGGAACATATCAATAATTCGCGAACTGGCGTCCTGGCATCTTAGTTCGACACGGCGGGCGCACCTGCGGCCGGCCTCGAGCGGCGCGTTTCGGCCCAGCGGCTGATGGCTTTTACTCCATTGACCGCGGCGTCGATTTCTTCTTCGGTGTTGAATGCGCCGATGGAGAAACGCACGGAGCCATGAATATTCGCGGTTCCGAGCTGCTCATGAACGAGCGGGGCGCAGTGCAGGCCGGTGCGGGTGGCGATGCCGTGATCGACATCGAGCATCACGCCGACATCCGCGGCATCCATTCCATCGATATTGATCGATACAGTCGAGAGATGGTTCTCAAGCGAGTCGCAGCAATAGATGCGGACCTTATCGATCTTACGCAGGCCATCGACAAGCTTGCGCGCAAGTTTCATCTCGTGGGCGTAAATGTTGCCGATGCCCTTTTCGTCGAGCCACTCCTGTCCGGCCCAGAGAGCCGCGACACCCACCATGTTCGGCGTACCGAACTCCATGCGCCATGGATACTCGTCGATATGGTAGGGATCAGCCGAGCGCACTCCGGTGCCGCCGGCGCGAGTCCGGCGCAGGTCAACGTGTTTGCGGACGCAGAAGCCGCCAATGCCCATGGAGCCCATGAGGGCCTTGTGGCCGGTAAAGACGAGTACATCGACGTTCATCGCCTTCATGTTGATGGGAACGGTGCCGGCGGTCTGCGCCGTGTCGACGGCGAAGACGATGCCGCGCTCGGTGCAAATCCGGCCGATTTCGGCGATGGGCTGAATAGTGCCGATGACATTGGAGCCGTGGTTGACGATGACGGCGCGGGTGTTCTTGCGGATCGCCTTACGGATGTCATCGGGTTCCACGAAGCCCTGTGCATTGAAGGGAATGTAGGTGGCCTCGACGCCGTTTTCGCGAACGAGATGATTCACCGGACGGATAACCGAGTTGTGCTCCAGGTTCGTGGTGATGACATGATCGCCGCGCGACAGCAGGCCCGGAATGACGAGGTTCATGGCGTCGGTGGCGTTGTATCCAAAGCAGAGACGCTCGGGAGCGTCCTCGTCGCCGCCGAAAAATTTCGTAAGGCGAGCGCGCAACTTGTCGAGCAGCGAACCGGCTTCAAGCGCCAGGTCGTAACCGCTTCGGCCGGGATTCACGCCGGTCGAGCGGTAAAAATCCAGCATGAAATGGTAGACGTTTTCAGGTTTCGGCCAGCCCGTTGCGGCGTTATCAAGATAAATAAATGGGCGCTCCATGAGTCCCTCCAATGAACTCATGGATTTTAAGGCGCTGAGATACAGAGGTACATCGCGGACATTAAGTGAGACGGTCGTTTCGCTTCACAATGTCAGGAGTGTATCGTCGAAAACCTAAAGTGGCTCGGAAGCGGAGCGGTTTCCGCGCGAACTACTCCTGGCGACGCCCGGAAACGGATTTTGGGTCCCTGACGCGAGGCTTTACCGGCGCCCAGGTGAGGGGCGAGGAAAGGATCATGGAAGTAGTTGTGGCGACGTAGGGCATCAGCGAATCGATAGCCGATTCGAGGTGACTGATATTTTCCACGGCAACACGAATGACGAAGGATTCGGCGCCAGTGACGCGGTAGCACTCAAGGACTTCGGGGCAGCGGCCGATCAGCTCGACGAACTTGGAGAGTTTTTCGCCGACGACATTGACGCGGATAAATGCCTGCACTGGGTAGCCGACTTTCCCAGGGTCGATTTGCGCGCGGTAGCCGACGATGACCCCGGCATCCTCAAGACGGCGGACGCGCTCGGCTACGGCAGGAGTCGAGAGACGCACGCGACGGCCAAGCTCGGCAAATGGAATGCGAGCGTTGTCCTGGATGTGCTCCAGAATCTTCCAGTCAATCTCGTCCAGCGAATAACCAGGAGGTCGGCTCACGGAATTTCCTCTCATCGAAAAAGTGATTGAAGTAGGAGTGTACTCTGCGAAGTGGCCGACGGGGAAGATGAGAGAGGACCGTGGCTGCGGATTTGCGCCGGCGAGCACCTTTCCCGCATAACCTGAAGTGCCCCACTTTTGCCTTCAGCTTTGCAAGAGTGGAGCACTTCGAAATCGTCGATGCTATCTAGTTGGGAAACTTCTGTCTGATTTTCACCGTACGGTCCAGTTCGTCCACCGATTGCAATATCTTCAGCCGCAAGTCCCGGTCGAGATGACTTGTGTTGAGGAAGTTATAGACCTGCTTCTGTGCTGCTGGGGATTGCTGCCCGTCAATAAAAGCGTCAAGCCAGGCGACCAGGAAGAAGATCTTCCGGTCACGCTTGATCTGCGGAAGCGCCTCCAGCGATGGCTTCAGATAAGGCTCGGTGAGGTCTGACTGGTTCCAGTAATTGAACGCTCCAAGGCTCTGCTGAATCCAGTCCTCCTGGCGCGTGGGATCGTGGAGGTAATCGTTGAAGTACTTTTTCTTTGTTGCCGCATCGGGACGGGCGGCTTCGGCAACATAGGCGAACTTGAGTGCTTCTCCACCCTTGTCGCGTTGCTGCTCCGCGTGGAAGATGGCGTTTGCGTCCGGATCGTTGAGCGCGATCAGCGTCGTCACCAGGTTCCAGCGATCCAGCGAACGAAGCTGCACGCCGGGGATGGCGAGCTTGCCGTCAAGCAGCTCCTTCAGGTCGGCACGGCCCTTTTGTGTTTCGGCCACCGCGCGCAGTCCGCGGAACCAGACGATGCGCAAGCCCTGCTCTGGCGAATGGATCATGCGATCGGCCGCGAGGTTCTCCATGGCGGGCACGAACTGGCGACGCGTCGCCGGGCTCACGTAGCGATGCATTGCGGTGACGGTTCGAGCGATCAGGCTCTGGGTCAGCGACTCATCGGTTTCATTGGGAAGCAGTCGCACGGCGAGCGAGATGTAATCGCGGGGAGCAAGATCCGCGACGCGCACGGAATCCCACAGCGATCCCCACAGCAGAGTGCGCCGGAAGATATCATGCGTCTGGCCGAGTTCACGCATCACGACGGGACGGCTGCGCGAGTCGAGCAGAAATCGTCCGTATGCGTAGTCCTGATCGTTGGCGAACACATACTGTGGGCAGCGCGCACCGACGAGTTGTCGAACGGATTCGGACTTCGTGTTGAGCTCGACGCGGCGGCGGAGCGGCTGGCCGTTGCCATAGCTGAGGACAACTTGCGTGGCGATGGGCCAGATGCCGCCCTCGTCGAGAACATCGTGCTGCGAGAGCGTGAAGCTGGAGAGCCGCCCGCTGCTGCATTGCCATGCGACGTCAACCTGCGGCATGCCGCGGTGGCGAATCCACATGTCGGCCCACGTCTCGAGCGAGCGTCCGGAGACGCGCTCAAAGGCATGCACAAGATCGTTCCAGTTGGCGTTGCCGTAGGCGTGTTCCTTCAGGTAAAGCCGCAGGCCGTCGCGGAACTTCGTGGGACCTAGAACATAATCGAGTTGCTTGAGCACGCCGGGAGCCTTGGAGTAAACGATGGCGCCGTAAGCGGATTTCGCATCCTTGAGATTCGGAATGTCCTGGTAGATCGGCGTAGTGCCCTTGGTGGAGTCGATGGCGTAGGCGGCAGGCTTGATGGATTCGTAAAAACGCTTCCAGACATGATCCTGCGGGCGGATGTCGTCGAGCGCCTTGTAGGCCATGTATTGCGCGAAGCCTTCCTTCAGCCAGAGATCGTCAAACCAGCGCATGGTGGTGAAGTCGCCGAACCACTGGTGCGTAAGTTCGTGCAGCACGAGGATGTCGCGTCCGAGGAGATCGCTGTGCGTCGGTGCGGTGCGGAAGAGCACGGACTGCTCATTCAGAAACGTCGCGCCTGCGTGCTCCATGCCGCCGTATGGGAAGCCGGGAATCAGCACCATGTCGTACTTGGGAAATGGAAATGGCTGCGCGAAATAGTTGGAGAGATACGCGATTCCCTTTGCGGCCATCTCCTGCACCTCGGGCGCCTCGGCTTCCGCGCGCTTGAGCTGCGACTTGCGGACGTAGAGTCCGGGGAGGCCGGGCGTGTCGTGCACTTTCCGGAACGGCCCGGCGGCGAACGCAAACAGATACGTGCTGATGGGATGCGTCTCTCCGAAGACGGTGCGCGTAGTCGCACCCAGCGATTCATGCGAGGCGGCGTCGGTGTTGGAGATAACCGTCCAGTCGTTGGGCGCGGTGAGAGTGAGCGTGAAGCGGCCCTTCAGGTCCGGCTGGTCGAAGCATGGAAACGCCATGCTGGCGTCCATGGGGACAAAGAGCGTGTAGATGTATTCCGAATTGTCGTCGCGATCCTCGAAGCTGGTGATCGGTTTTCCAGCGGGCGCCACATGCGACGTGAACACGACCTTGACCGTATTTTCTCCAGCCACAAGCCTCGCGGCCGGGAGCTCGATGTGTCCGTTGTCGATGACCGCGGGCACCGAAGCGCCATTCACGGTCAGGCTGCTGACCGACCCATCGCGGTAGTCGAGCAGCACTGGCGCCGGAGCTTTCAGCGTGAAACGCAGCTCTTCGCTCCCAGCCGTTGTGGCCGCATGCGGCGCAAGAGTGAACGACACCTTGTAGCGCAAACCTGAAATTTCAGCGGCGCGTTCGCGCGCCAATTCGCGCGGAATGCCAGCCGGGGCTGACGCATAAGCGAACGAAACGGAACAGAGGAGAAAGAAAAATAGTCGGAGGCGCATTTCCGCCGGAGTATACAACACCAACCGGCTCACTGTTGAGAAGAACGTTGCGGACGACGCGTCGTTTTCATCGCACAACCATGTGAATATGCACTTAGAGCACACACCTTGCTCCCATAACAAACGTTGATAACCGCCATAAAGACTTTGGATTTCCCACACGCCAGAGGGCCTAGTAAGAAGATAGGAAACAGTTCTCCATAACGCAGTAACAGTGGATGGTTTAGGAGCCCTGAAAAATTAAGATGCGAAGTGCCTATCTTGGTGTACTGCTGGGAGCCGTACTGGCTGCGGGCTGTCCTTTTGCCGCGGCGCAGGCCGTGGCTCCCGTGGCTTCGCCCGTCGCCGTTGGCAACAACGCGCAGGCTGAGCGGATTGCGCAATTGGAAGCCAGTGTTGCCGATGCCAAGAGTTCGGCCGACAACGCGTGGATGCTGATCTGTTCGGCCCTGGTGTTGATGATGACCGGTCCGGGACTTGCGCTGTTTTACGGCGGCTTGGTGCGGAAGAAAAATGTGTTATCCGTGATGATGCAGAGTTTCTCGATGATGGCGCTGATCACGGTTGTTTGGGGAATCATCCTCTACAGCCTTGCCTTCAGCGGAGGAAATTTCTTCATCGGGGGCTTGCACCACATGTTTCTTCGCGGCGTGGGAGCGGCTCCGGATGCGGCATATTCGGCGACCATTCCGTTGCAGACCTTCATGGTCTATCAGTTGATGTTCGCCATCATTACGCCGGCGTTGATCACCGGTGCGTTTGCCGAAAGAATGAAGTTCAGCGCGATGGCCGTATTTCTTGTCCTCTGGTCCATCGTTGTTTATGCGCCCATGGCGCACATGGTTTGGGGTAAGGGCGGGCTGCTGAACGCCACGTTGGGCGGAAGAATTCCGACGCTCGACTTTGCCGGTGGAACCGTGGTCCACATCACTTCGGGAGTTTCCGCGCTGGTATGCGCCCTCTATCTTGGCAAGCGTGTTGGATACCCGCGCGAGCCTATGCCGCCGCATAGCGTGGTGCTCAGCTTCATTGGCGCTTGCATGTTATGGGTTGGTTGGTTTGGCTTCAATGCTGGCAGCGCGCTCTCCGCTGGAGCGCTGGCGACCAGCGCTTTCGTCGCTACCCAGTTTGCGGCGGCTGCGGCGGTGATCGGCTGGGGTTCTGCCGAATGGGTTCATCACGGCAAACCCAGCGCTCTGGGAGCCATTTCCGGCGCGGTTGCCGGACTGGTGGCCATCACGCCCGCCGCTGGTTTTGTCGGTCCCATGGCGGCGATGTTGATTGGTTTGATGGCCGGCGTTTTCTGCTTCCTCATGGTGAGCAAGGTGAAATCGCTCTTCGGGTATGACGATACGTTGGATGCATTCGGCGTACACGGTGCCGGTGGAACGTTGGGAGCATTGCTTACGGGAATATTTGCATCCAGGGCCATCAATCCGATTTTTAAGGATGCCGGCGGTCATGCGCTTGCCGTGGGAGTGATCGACGGAAATTATCGCCAGCTATGGAATCAGGCGATTGGAGTCGCAATGGCCTGGACGCTCGCCATCGGCGGTACGCTGATCATACTGTTTGCGGTGGATAAGCTGATTGGCCTGCGCGTTCCCGTGGAGCACGAGACCGAAGGACTCGATGTTACGCAACACGGCGAAGAAGGATATTACTGGGAGACCTCCGCGAGATAACTTCGCGGCGACAAATTGCCAGCGGCAATGCTGTACCGGATAAGGATACGATGACAAAAGTAGAAGCAATCATTCAACCCTCCAAGCTTGACGCCGTGAAAGACGCCCTTCTGGCCATTGGCATTGATGGCATGACGGTGATCGAAGCCCGCGGCCATGGCCGTCAGAAAGGCCATACGGAGTTCTATCGCGGCCGCGAATATTCGGTCGATCTGCTGCCCAAGCTCAAGCTCGAACTCGTGGTGGCCGACGAACGCGTGGAAGAGGTGGTCAAGGCCATGGCCGATGCCGCTCGTACCGGCAAAATCGGCGACGGCAAAATCTTTCTCTCGAGGATTGACGACGCAATTCGCATTCGCAACGACGAGCGTGGTCCCAGCGCGCTGTGAGCGGAGTTTGAACTCCCGCACAGCCTGAATGGAATATTCCTATGTCAGCGGCTCCCAATCTCGCTTTGATCAAGGACACCTACGAGCGGGAGTCTGCGCGGATACGCGAACAGTTCATGGCGAGCGGCAACGGCGCGGCAGCGTTGCAGGCTCGGACAGAATTGGTGGACGGGTTGGTTATCCAATTGTGGAGAAGCCATGTCGAGCCCGCGCTCGGCGGCTCCGATCCTGTGGCGATGATCGCGATTGGCGGCTATGGACGCGGCGCGCTGTTTCCGCACTCCGATGTCGATCTCCTCTTTCTTTGCGAGAAGCAGCTTCCAGGTCAGGATCTTAAGGATCGCATCCGTTCGCTCTGCCAGGAGTTGTGGGACGGACGATTGCGCGTCAGCCCCACAACGCGCACCCTCGCGGATTGCAATCAATTTCGCACGGACAACGTCGAGTTCAGCATCTCGTTGCTCGATTGCAGGTTCGTTGCCGGCAGCCGTGAGCTCTTTGATCAACTTCACGACAAGACCATTCCCGCGCTCGTGCAGCGCGAGTCGCAGACGATTCTGCAGCGCTTGATCGAAGTGAACGAAGAGCGCAAGACAAAGTTCGGAAATACGATCTTTCATCTTGCGCCAAACGTGAAAGAGGGCGTTGGTGGTTTGCGCGATCATCACCAGGCATGCTGGCTCGCGCTGCTGAAGTCGCTGGCGGATAAACGAGGATGGATTTCGCCGGAGATGGCGTTTCCGGATTCGCTGCGAGTGCGGGCGTCGCAAGCGCTGGACTTTCTATGCTCGACGCGGTGCTTCCTGCATTACAGGACCGGACGCGACGACAACACGCTCCTGTGGGAGGCGCAGGACGAAGCTGCGGCGCATGGCATCGGCACGAATGAGAATGATCTGGGCGCGGCGGAGTGGATGAGAACATATTTCCGTCACGCGCGCAGCATCGCGTACCTCTCGTCTCTTTTGCACGAACAGGTGGCGTCGGGGCAGTCATCGCTCTACCGGCAATTCCAGAACTGGCGCGCGCGTGTTTCCAACGCTGATTTCTCGGTGGCCAACGATCATGTCTATTTTCAGCAGCCATCTGCCGTGGCCGATCCCGACCTGATGTTGCGTGCCTTCGAATTTGTAGCGCAACACGGGATTCCGTTGTCGTGGGCGGCGGAGCAGCGGATTGAAGAAGCGCTGAAGGGCGTAACGCAAAGTCTCGCGCCATATATCGAGTGGTGGCGATATTTGTCGTCGATCATGGTGAGGCCTCACGCTGCCGGTGCGTTGCGGGCAATGCAGCGGTTGGGTGTGCTTACGCTGATGGTGCCGGAATTCCACGAGATTGATGCACTCGTCTTGCGCGATTTCTATCACCAGTACACGGTGGACGAGCACACGTTCCTGGCGATCGACACGGTTCATCGCCTGCGCGAACCGGAGTCTGAATGGGAACATTGCTTCTCCGGTGTCCTGGAGGAACTGGAAGATCCGGCGTTACTGTTCGCGGCGCTTCTGTTGCACGACGTCGGCAAGGGATTCCCCGGGGAGAATCACGTCACGAAGAGTGCGGAGATCGCTCGCGCTCGTTTACAAAGTCTTGGATTGGCCGCGAAGAAGATCGAGACCGTGGACTTTCTTGTAAGCAATCATCTGGCAATGTCGGCGGCGATGCGGCGTGACATTTTTGATGCGGAAAGCGTTCGCGAGTTTGCAAACACGGTAGGCACGCCGGAGCGGCTGAAGATGCTGCTGCTGCTGACGTATGCGGATATCAAGGCCGTACACAAGGATGCGCTGACGCCGTGGAAGGCCGAAAACCTGTGGCAGCTTTATATCGCAACCTCAAACCATCTCAACTGTTCCGTGGACGACGACCGTATTCACGCTCCTGAAGACAGCGAGCAGATTGCGCGTATCAAGTTGCTGGCCCCACGATTGGGAAAGCGTTTGCGACGCTTCATGGAAGGCATGCCGCAGCGATATCTCGGATTGCATTCGGCGGAAGAAATTGCTGCGCACGTGGAAATGGCGACGCTGGTGTCCGGCAAGAACGTACAGGTAAAGCTGAACCGTGAAGGCTCTCTGTTCGAACTGGCGATCGTCGGCAACGATCGTCCGATGATGTTTTCCAACGTCGCTGGAACACTGGCCGCGTGGGGCATGAACATCGTCAAGGCGGACGCGTTTTCCAACGCTGCCGGACTGGTCGTCGACAACTTTTATTTCACTGACAGGTTCCGGACGCTGGAATTGAATCTCTCGGAGTGGGAGCGATTCCAGAAAAGTGTGCGCGATGTGCTCACCGGCTTTCTCCCCTTGCAGGCGCTGATGAAGGGAAGGATGAAGCCTGAAACGAAAGCCGCGAAATCAACCGTGGCGACAAAAGTGGAATTCAACAACGAGTGTTCTTCTCACAGCACCCTGTTGCAACTGATCGCGACGGACCGCCCCGGACTGCTGCACAAGGTAAGCACAAGGATTGCCCAGGAAGGTTGCGACATCCATGTCGCCTTGATCGACACGGAAGGCCAGATGGCCATCGACGTCTTCTATCTCACCAAGGACGGTGCAAAGCTGAGCGCGGAATTGCAGCAGACGCTCCAGGAATCGATTCCGCGCGAGCTCTAGTTATCGCGTGCCGACCATCAGTCCGCTCGGGCCGGGCAGCCGAACCCGTTCCACCTTCGCGAAGCCTGCGGCCTTCATCCATTGTTCGTACTCCGGTTCGCTGTAGCTGCTTCCAGCTTGCGTTCCCACCAGCATATTTAGCGAAAACAACGCGGCAAACTGCGGCGCGGTCTTGTCCGCTTCCAGGATGAAGTCTTGCACAACGAGTCTCCCGCCAGGAGCCAGCGCCGCGAAGGCACGCTGAAAAATGCCGCGATTCTGTTCCTCGGAGAACATGTGGCAGATGGCGTTGAGCAGAACAAGGTCGTAGTTGTCGCCGAACGAGTCGGTCAGCATGCTGCCGGCGCGGGCAGAGATGCGATCGGAGAGACCGGCTTTGCCGATGTAGCCGCGCGTAAGAGGCACAACATCCGGCAGATCGAGGATATCGGCGTGCGCACCTGCAAGTTCGCTGACGAACGCAATGGAGTATGCAGCAGACCCGCCGCCCAGATCGAGGATGCGTCGGACACCATTTGTACCAACGGCTTTTACCACATGACGCGCGCGTTCTTTCGCATTGCGATCCATGGCGGCTATGAAAGCTTCTGTCCACGAACTGTCGGAGCCGCGCTGACTGACCGAGGTTCCTGCGCGCACGCAGTCCGTAAGCGTGGACCAGCGATGCCAGATGTGCGCCGTGTGCAGAAGACCGCCGCGCGCGTTGTCTTTCGATTCCTCGACAAAATAGCGCGCACTGAGAGCTGTATTGCGGAAGACGCCGTCTTTCTTTTCGAGCAGCTTCAGGCTCACCAGCGAGTTCAGCAGCATCTCGGTGGCGCGCGGGTTTGTATTCGCTTTTGCGGCAACCGCCTCGCCGGACCCGCCATTGCCCACGGCAGTGAACAGGTCGAGTTCGAGCGCGGTGAGAATTGCGCGGCTGGGCATGTAGCCGCGGATCATGTCAGCGAGCGGATCGGGGAGGATGCCGGCGCGGTCGCGCGCCTGCATCACGGTGCGGACGTGGTCGCGATGTTCGAGTGTGGCTGCCTTCATCGCGGGGGCATCGTCCCACGCTAGCCGTGCCACGGGCTTGCCCGCGTGAAAATGCGACGCCGCGATCTCCGCCACGTCCTCGGTTTTCACGCCACGATACCAGATGCCTTCCGGGTAAACGATCATCATGGGGCCGTGATCGCAGAGGCCCAGGCAGCCGCAGGTTGTGACTTGCACGTCGTTGTCGAGTCCCTGCTTGTGCAATTCCATGTTGAGCGTGTCAAAGATGCGTGCCGAACCGGCGGCCGCGCAGGACGTTACGCCCTCGGGCTTTTGCTGTGAGCAAACAAATATGTGATGGCGAAAGGGTTCCATGCTCTTCTCCTCTACAGTCGGCGCGTTTCTTATTGTCGGCAATCGTGGGCCGTGCTGCGGTGATTCCCATCACATGGCAGGAAATTGAAACTTTCATGCTATTTTCATAGAGACTTCATCAGGCCGGATAGCGCCGTGACGTGCTATGTTCATAGGCCGTAGAACTCGTCGAACAACATGACCCACTTCAATCGTGCTTCTCGCGTCGAACTCAACGCCATCGCCAACCAGATCATGATCGAGCACGGCTTCGAGCCGGAGTTTTCTCCCGAGGTCAGGCAGCAAGTGCAGGCGCTCGCTGCGAATCCGCCGGCGGTTGTGTCCAATGGTCAGATTCGCGACCTCCGTGAATTACTGTGGTCGTCCATCGACAACGATACTTCGCGCGATCTTGACCAGATTGAATTTGCGCAACGGCTGCCCGATGGGACCATCAAGGTGCTTGTCGGAATTGCGGACGTTGATACATGCGCGTCAAAAGATACGGCGATTGACCTGCACGCGGCGAAGGAGACGACGACGGTTTACACCGGCGTTCGCGTTTTTCCCATGCTGCCCGAGGAACTCTCGACGGGCGTTACGTCATTGCTCGAAAACGAAGATCGGCTCGGCATCGTCATCGAGTTCGTTGTCGACCGCGACGGTCATATCGGCGCGAGCGATATCTATCGTGCCGTGATTCGCAACAAGGCCCAATTGACCTACGACGCCGTTGGCGCGTGGCTGGAAGGCAACGCTGATGCGCCGGTGAAAGTTGCCGCATCCAGCGAGTTGCAGCAACAGCTCAGGTTGCAGGATGAGGCTGCGCAGGCGTTGAAGAAAGAGCGCCACCGTCACGGCGCCCTCGACATTGAGAGCACGGAAGTGCGTCCGGTGATGGACGATGGGCACGTCGTGGACCTGGTGAAGGAAGAGCGGACGCGCGCCTCGGAGCTGATCGAAGATTTCATGATCGCGGCGAATGAAGTGGTGGCGCGCACGCTGGACGGGAAAAAAGTGTCGTCACTGCGGCGTGTCGTGAAGACGCCGAAGCGCTGGGATCGCATCGTGGAACTGGCCGCGCGCCATGACGAAAAGCTTCCCGCAATGCCGGATTCGAAGGCGCTGAATGAATTCCTGACCAGACGCAAGGCCGCCGATCCAGACCATTTCGCGGACTTGTCGCTTGCGGTGATCAAGCTGATGGGGCCGGGCGAATATGTATTGGAGCGTGCGGGAGATCCTCCGCAGGGACACTTCGGTCTGGCGGTGGAAGACTACACGCACTCCACGGCCCCGAATCGTCGCTTCGCTGATCTTGTTACGCAACGCCTGCTGAAAGCGATGTTCGCGAATCAATCATCGCCATACTCGGATGATGCGCTCGCCGAGGTTGCGCAGAACTGCACGGTAAAGCAGGACCAGGCGCGCAAAGTGGAACGCGAGTTGTCGAAGCGAATTGCGGCCACGGTTATGAGCCACCGTATCGGCGAGGAGTTCGACGCGATCGTGACCGGCGTAACACACCATGGAACCTACGTGCGCATCCTGAAGCCTCACGTCGAAGGAATGCTGGCGCAGGGACAACAGGGAGCGGATGTTGGCGACAAGATAAGCGTGAAGTTGATTTCTACCGATCCGCAGCGCGGCTACATCGACTTCGCACGCGCGTAGCCTGCCGGAAAAATGAAACCCCGGAGCGAGATGCCCCGGGGCTGTTACATCGACGCCAAAACTATTTCGTGCCTAACAACTCTTCCGCGGTTTCCATATCCACCAATCCCTTGCATCCATAGAGGGCCGGCAAAACGCGTTCGGGTGGAACGCTACGACGTAACGCCGCCACACGTTCGGTGCCGGAGCGATATGCCGGAAGGTACATGCGTCCCAGCAGCGGATGCTGTCCCCATGCGCCGGAAAGCTTGTCTGCGCGCTCTTCGCTCACAAGGAAATCGCGGCGAAGAACCTTTGCGACCTCTTCACGCTTCATGCCTTTTCCCCACGTCAGGTACGACGACTGGTTCTTTGCGTCATCCTGCAAAAGCGCGAGCAGTACGCCGATCTGCAAATCCTCGTCGGGCAACTGATCCACTTCCGTGATGCCGTGCGCGATGAGGATTGCGTTATTGGCGATCCCCTCGAACAGTGTTGCGGCGCGCGTGTTCATCGTAAGGACCGATGCTTCGAAACCGGCCAACCCGCGCACGTAGAGATTCTGCATATAGGCAAACGTCGTGACGTGTCCCGGGACGACCTCGTGGCTGATGAGCTGGTAAAACTCCGGGACGGAGATTTGCAGCGACGCGTTGATTTCGTAAGTCGCCTCATATTGCGGAGAGTTATCGGCATTGCGAGCGCGGCCCACGTAGTTCATGGAGCCGGAAAACCACGCGTCCTTGATCGGCAGAAAGTCGATATTGGCGCGTGGGACTCGCATGAGTTCCTTCGGTAAATAGGGCGCAAGATGCTTTTCGCTGAGGCGATCGTAGTAGGCGATCACCGCGCTGCTCAGCGTGCGCACCGACGCCATGGGGATGTTGCGCGCGTGGCGCCAGGCGTCCACGGCTTCCAGCAGGGAATCCGGTGTTGACGAAGAATGTCCGGCGCGGGCGAGCAACTCGGCCACTCGTTGCCGTTTAGCTTCCGGGTGCGATGGCTCCGGCGGCCGTCCCGTGGAAGCCTCGACGCATCTCGCGTAAGGGACGGCTGCGCCCTTGCCGAGAATTTCCATTGCCAGGTCCCACATCACTTCCACGCAGAGCGCGAGCCCGTTGAGATATTTGCCGCGCAGTCTGTCTACTTTCGCGGCTTCGGCGCGAACTCCCGCGATAGCTGCGGGAAGGTCCACTTCGCGCAGATAGGCTTCCATTGCTTCGCGATCGATCTGCTTGCCGGACACGCCGCCAGTGGCGCGCACCTGCGCCGCCGATGGAGTTATGTAAGCGACGGGCAGCGGTTCATCGGAAAACCATGAGTCGGCGATGAACCGTCCGGTTCCGGAGGGACACATGACATCGCCACCCCACAGGGTGTCGATGCCGAGGACTGCGTCGGCGATGAATCGAGAAATCTGGTCCATTAAGCCTCCTTATTCTTCTTCAGCGACCCGAACCATATATAGAGGCAGAGGCCGACAAACATGAGTGCCGAGACTGATTGCGAAATCGGATCGTAGAGGTAGAACGGCGTCTGGATCAGGTCTTCCCTATACCAGGGGAAGAGCCGCAGCGCTGCGCCGAACACGCCTCCCAGCGCACCGCCCGCCATCAGTCCCGACGCGATGATCACTCCACGTTCGCGAATACTCTTGCCGTGTTCTCCACCTGTGCGATCCGAGCGCTTGTTGAGATAGTGTGCCAGAAAACCTCCCACCAGTGCGGGCGTGTTCAATTCGAGCGGCAGATACATTCCCAGCGCGAAGATTAGCGACGGTTGTCCGAGCATTTCCAGTATGAGCGCGACCATTGCGCCCGTGCCGAACAGGATGTACGCCACCGGTTGGCGGCTCATAAAGCCCTCAACCAGTTCTTTCATGATCGATGCCTGCGGAGAGGCCAGCACCGGCCGCAAGTCGCCGGGCAACGCTTCGCCGAACTGGAATGCACGCGCCAGCATCACGATGGTGAGTCCGGCCACGGCTGCTGCGGCAATCACTCCAATGAATTTCGCCTTCTCCTGTGCCGCCGGCGTCGAGCCGATCCAGTAGCCGGTTTTCAGATCCGTAATTGCCTGTCCCGAGACCGACAATGCGGTGCAAACCATCCCGGCAATTGCCATCACAAAAAACATGCCGGTCGTACCGGAGAGTCCGAAGCGAAGCAGAATGACGCACGAGATGATGATCGTCAGCATCGTCATTCCCGAGACCGGGTTGCGAGCCGTGGTGGCAATCGCGTTCGCCGCAACCGACGTAAAGAAGAAGGAGAACAATAGCGTCAGTAGAAGTCCTATCCCGACGACCGTCCACGTTACCGGCAGCCGTCCGAGGAAGATGCCCACGCCGATCGCTCCAAGCACTACGCCGAGAAAGATGCCGATCATCGGAACGTCGCGGTCGGTGCGTTCCGTATTGTTCGCTTCACCGTGACGGAAAACGCGCATGGCGATGCCGAACGAGCCGGCGACGATCTTCAGCGATTTGATGATGCCGAAGATGCCGGCCGTGGCAATCGCCCCAACTCCGATGAAGCGCACATAGCTGCGATAAATCTGCACGGCGCTCATGTCGGCGATGGGTATTGTGCCGGGATAAACCGCAGCGGCAAAGTGTCCGCCGATCATCCAGATGAGCGGCACCAGGACGAAGTTGGAGAGCACGCCGCCGGCGCACAGAATCATCGAACTGCGCAGTCCCATGACGTAGCCCAGCCCGAGGATGAAACTGATCGCGTCAAAGTTAAAGACCATGCGCGCGCGGTCGGTCAGCGTACGCATCACCGGGATGTACTGGAAATCGACGAACTCCTTCCAGACATGGAAGGTGGTAACGAAGAAATCGTAGATGCCGGAAATGGCCGTCGCTTGCAGCAGCAGCTTCGCCTGCGAACCGCCCTTCTCGCCCGTGACGAGAACTTCCGTGATTGCCGTCGCTTCGGGGTAGGGAAGCAGGCCGTGCATGTCGCGAACGAAGTAGCGGCGCAATGGGATGAGGAAGAGCACTCCCATGCATCCGCCGGCCAGGCCGATGAAGATGGTCTGCATCGGGTGCGGGTCGAGGTGGAGGATGTACAGCGCGGGGAGGGTAAAGATGGCTCCCGCGACCACCGAACCGGCGACGCCGCCAATGCCTGTAATAATGACGTTCTCCAGTACTGTCGAGCGTCGCGAATAAACACGCGCGAGCCCAATCGCCAATATGGAAATGGGGATGGCGGACTCCATCACCTGGCCTACTTTGAGCCCGGAGTAGGCCGAAGCAACCGTAAAGATGACACAGAGGAAAACGCCCCACCCAATCGAGCGCGGCGTAAGTTCCTTTACTTTCGCACTCGCAGGAACAATCGGCGAATAAGTTTCACCGGGCTGAAGGGGTTCGTACGCGTTCAGTGGCAGGGACTTCGTTTCGGCCTCATGCATTGAGGGGCGATCCTCCTGATAGACGGAAGCCGTGAGGTCTGATTGCGTACCGCCTTGCAAAACCAGTACCTCGGGCTTTCCTGGGCGCCGTTGCGCCAATGCGCGAGTTCACCATCACCCCCCTAAAGGTGGCAAGTACGGATGTCACAAAGGTTGGTGCAGAGTTTGTAGATGGGTAGGTCGATTGTCGATGTTTAACACCTAAGTGCTGAACGCAGCTATACTGCCATTGGTCTATCGGCACTCACGGCTGGACTTAACTTTGAGAGTGGATGCCGAAGCGAATGGATAACAGCGGCTCTGCCAGCTTGCCGCACACGACAACGCTATTTTCCGGGCGGGTATGCCCAATTATTTATTGAGGATATTATGGCCGATCCTTTGAAGATTGGAATCATCATTTGCAACCGCTATCACACTTGTACGGGAGGGAAATGCTTCCGTGCCTTGCAGGAGCGCGAGGGCGCATTCCACCTCTACCAGGGCCGCGAGGTACAGTTGATCGGCTACACGACTTGCGACGGCTGTCCGGGCGGAAACATTGAGTATGCCCCTGAAGAAATGAAAAGGAATGGCGCCCAAATCGTTCACCTGGCGACCGGCTTTGTGGTGGGCTATCCGCCTTGTCCGCACATCGATCATTTCTGTGATCTGCTAGAGAAGCATCACGGATTGAAAGCGGTCATCGGGACACATCCGATTCCCGAGAAGTACTTCGTGACGCACCAGGCACTCGGAACCTGGGAGTCGCCGCAATGGCAGGACAGGATTAAGCATGTCGTAGGGGATCAGACGGTCCGGCTGCGTTATAACTGATCGCCAGATTCTCTCTCATATCCCTTGGTAAAAAACGGAAGAGGGCTAGCCCGCGGGCCAACCCTCTTTTTCCGAGCTCAATCCATCAACCGTCTGGTCTGTATAGCTGCCAGAAAAGTCACGGAACACAAGCGGTTACTGGAGACTATCCAGGTAGGCCCGGATAGCTTTGGTCTCATCTGCACTGAACGTAAAGTGCGGCATGTGACCTGCTTCCATCTTGGGCAGCGGGTGTATGAACAGATCGTGAAACTGGTCCTCTGAAAATTGACTGCCGATTCCGATCAACTTCGGTGCGATAGCAGTTCCGACCGCGCCGTCGCCATGACAGATGTTGCACTGGTGAGATTCGAATATCTTCTTTCCTTCAGCCACGGCTGGGTCGGTAGCTGACGCTGCCGCTCCCGCGGCGGCGAGTCGTGACCCTGAGGACATTTGTGGCTTGAAAGGCGCCTTCATGTACGCCGTTTCCGCCTGACTTTGCTGCGCCAATTGCGCGGCAACGTCCTTGTCGTGGGAATCCTGGTAATAGCTGTAGGCTCCCAGGGTGATCAGGGCGATGAAGACGAGCGAAAAGATTCCGACTGCAAGGGGCCGTCGCCAAGGTCGCCGTTCCAGGCGGCGATCGTAGAAGGGAAGACCCACAAAGAGGGCAACGATGATGCCGGGGACGACGACGATCCGAAGGAATTCCCCTTTACCCTGCCAGATCTTGAGCCATTCAAACAGCGGGCGATAATACCATTCCGGACGCGGCAGAAAATGCGTGTCCGCAGGGTTGGCCAAAGGTCCGAGCGTGGCCGGAATAAAATACGCCGCAAAACCCAGGGCCACGACCAGCAACAGCGCAAATGCCAGATCCATCACTAACTGGCGTGGATAAAAGCTTTCGGTCCGCTGCTGCGGATGGACAGGACTCTCGCTGATGGGTCCGGCTGCTCCAGCCTTGCGGAACAGGTAAATGTGAACCGCCACAAAGAGGAAAATCAGCGCCGGAATGTAGAACACGTGCATGACAAAGAAACGCGAGAGCGTCAACGTGCCGATCTGGTTTCCGCCACGCATCAGTTGTTTGGCGAATGTGCCGACAATTGGGACCTCGCTTGCAACGTTCGTCCCGACTGCGGTTGCAAAGTACGCTTTCTGGTCCCAGGGCAGCAGGTAGCCGGTAAAGGCCATTCCCATCACAAGGGCGAACAGAACGGTCCCTGAGACCCACAATAATTCGCGCCTTCCCTTATAGGAGCCATAGAGAAAAGTCTGGCTTAAGTGCAGCAGCACGATGATCACCATCGCGCTGGCTCCATATACGTGAAGGCTGCGGAGGAAAGCCCCGGCTGCAACTACCTTGGTGATGTAGGCAACCGTGACGTGAGCGTGATCGGCGGAAGGGACATAGTAAAGCGCAAGAAATATCCCGGTAATGAACTGCGAAAGGAAAATGAAGAGCAATCCGGACCCAAAGATGTATGCATACCGCGCTCCACCTGGGATGGGTTCATCCAGCGCTTCATGCAGCAGCTTGTTCAGGCCCGTGCGTTGCTCGAACCAATGGAATAGCGAGCCGCGTTTAGTCTCACCCGCAGGTTGGCGACCGTGATCTGGCGGAGGTTGTGTCGACATAAGCTACGATTCCCTCTATTCCACTTGTTTCTTGTATGACAAGAGTGCCTGGAAATATTCGTAACGAACCATTAAGTCATCGTTCTCAGCCTTGAGGGGCAGAGTGTCCATTCCGCGCTCGGCCGGTCCCAGTTGGAGAGAACCGTCAGGGGCAAATACGCTGCCATGGCAAGGGCACATGAATTTTCCCTCGGCCTCGTTCCATGGGACTTCGCAGCCAAGGTGTGGACAGACCGCGGATAGCACTTGGACGCCGTCGAGGGATTCTTTTCTGTTGCCCTTGGTGATGTACACAGGCTTCCTGGAAATTTCCTCGCGCCATCCGTCGATTTGTTTAATCTCCACAACCTGCTTGATGGGGGTTGCAATAGAGAGGAATTTGCTTTTCTTCCCCAGGCTCGACCACGAAACCGAGGTTGTCTTGGCAAACACCGGGTAAAACACGTAGCGCACCAGCGGAACGGAGAGCAATGTGGTCATTGCGGCCGCACCTACGGCAATGAGCCAAAGAAAGAAAGACCGCCGCCCCTCCAGGACTCGTTTATCGTCGAACCCGTCAGAATCGTGCTGAAGCGGTTCGATGTTTCTTTGATGTGAGTTATCTTCCATCCAATGACTCCAGAATGATCACCTTTGACTGATGTTTGTTGCTCTTGCGTTCCTGCATTCGTGTAAACGGGACCACCCTTGTACCGGTGGCGACGTAGACATGAAATGCTTCGTTCCGCACTGCTATCTGCTTTCAATAGCTGGCCAGAACAGGAGCCCGGTTTTTTCCGAACGCCGTCTGCCAGCCTTTAGAGAGTGACTCGAAATTTTTTTCAACCGGTTCCCGGCGAATCCGTGAAAGCAATTCTGACCGGTAAGCGATTCATAGCGTTTTGAGATATTCGATCAGGTCGTTCATCTGCGTCTTTGAAAGTTTGCTTGCAAACGGCGGCATCGGTAGCGGCTTGCCCGCGGCATTGCCCTTTTCGATCTGATCACGGACGTTGTCCACGGTGACCGGCTTGTGAGACGTGGGAAGTTCCTTGGCCTTGAATAGACCTTTCATGCCCGGCCCAACCTTGGCAGTCGTCGAGTTGGCGTTGTGGCATAGCGCGCAGTTTTGCTGGAATACTTTTTGGCCCGCCTTGGCTGCGGGAGAAAGCACAGTCTTGCTTTTGGCCCAACTCATGGCCGCCGGCAAAGTCAGAACCAACACTAGGACAAACAGCCATTTCATACTTTTCAACGAACGTTCTTGCATCGTACCTCCTCGGGATTACCTTATAAATTCGTCGTGCAGCTTCTGCGCCCGCATGTTCCGCTTTGCGCAGACTTGGTGTTCCACTCTGTGCCGTCAACGTCTGAATCAACGCTAACGTTTTTGAGAAAATCGCAGGGAGGCCTCTTTCTGCACTTTCGCTTGAGCCTGCATCAGGATCTCGAAACTGAATGCCTGCCTCCCTGCCTTTTCGTGTTGCGGCCTAGAAAATGAACCAGGCTGTTAAGTACGTGGCGTTGTTATCGGAAGCGTTCCGGCCCGCGCCGTCGTAGTTCGTGCTTGCACCGTTGAACTTCAAGTAGCCGGTGTATTGCGCCGTGAGGTCGATGTTCTGCCACGGCCAGTATGCGAACTGGAGGGTATATCCGTCACTTCCGGGGTTGCCATTGGCGCTGCCGTCAATTGGATCCTGCGCATAAAGCACCGGGTCCGCTGTACCCCATGTGTTGAAGTACCCGGCGGTGGCGCCGTACTTGTTTCCAAAGTGATACGTGCCATCCAACTTGAACGTGCTCAAGTCATGATGCGGAAAAGCCGCGCCACCCTGGCCAAATGCGGCAACCAAATCGGAACTTTCATGGATGTAATTGGTATGGACGGAAATTGAGTCGGTGCCTAGCGACGGCAGGGCGCGTTCATACTGTGCATCCGCAGCCAGGTCAGTAAACGAATCCTCCGGTCCGGTAACGGCTCCAGGCGACGACACTACGTGCATGCCAAAGGTCCCGACCTCAAGATAGTTGTTTCCCATCGTTTGTTGCCACGCAAACCGCCAGTAGGGAGCAGCGCCGCGAATATTGATGCCATATCCCGTCCCGGCGTTTGGTTGCGGATTGCCGATATGTTCGGAGCGGTAGATCGTGGCGGCGCCGTAGAGATGGTCATTCCACATGGCATAACCGCCAACTCCGGCCACGTCCTGCGCGAGGCCGCCGTCGATAAGAGTGCCCGCCATCGGAGTCGGAGTCTGGTCCGGACCTACCCATGGGAATCCCCAGGCCGGCGTGTCGTTCCAGGGGTCCTCAACTGTCGGATTGTTGTTGAACGTCGCGCCATAGACCAGATCTTTGCCGGCAAAAGTTCTCCGGTTCGCATATCGAACGTCGGTGTTGTCCCAGCTAAAGTGGTCGGCTTGCCCGTCGTAGGTGACCTGAATGAAGCTGCCAACGTGAGGGGAGATGGACCCGGCCAGGAAGAGGCTCGCTGCCTGCGGAAATTCAAAATTCCAGTTTTCCGTTCCCGGTTGCGGTTTATTGCTGCCCGCGTACGAGAATTGAATGAAAGCGGCAATCGGCATATAGCGGTTCAAATCCAGTCCCGCTGTCTTTTTCCCGGGTTTTTCCTTAATCTGTTTCATCCCTGTCAGCGTGTAGCCGTTGAGTTTGAATTCTCTTCCGAACGGAGTAAGTTCCGGCGGGGTCGTATGGCAGGAGCTGCAAGGCAACCCTGTCTGCCTTGCAAAACTGGTGATGGCGTGGACTTTCGGACTGGGCATCATGAGGACAAAGATCGGACTCGACAGCATCACGACAACAACCGTTTCAACGATGGGACTGAATCGTCCAAAAAGACGTTTGAGATAATTCATTTCTTCTCACCCCTTCAGTTAACTTATGGAGCAATTTGCTGTGTGAGTTGCGCTCACACACGCGCCGTTCGCATCTGCCGGGATTCCCTTATCGGGCAGCAGCTATGCGCACGCCTGTCACCGCTCCACATACCCTGCACTCAAGGCATCCGCACCGTCTAATTCAAGGAAACATCCACAGGAATATTGTTGGATGCGTTTTCTGGAGTGCGCGTACATAGATATTGCATACGCTATTTTGGCTGGTAAATCCAAGTAAAAAAAGGCACACAGCGGAATACCGCGTCTTTCCCGGAGCAGTGAATCGAGAATACAGAGGGAATGGAACAGTCTCCGTCGTCCTGCACCACCAACGTGTCTTCTGCCATAGGCGGCGCATGGCACCTAAGAGGAGCGTCGTTGAGTATCGAGATTCAGCAGTAGACCGGTCCAATGAGGTCCGGTGATTGGTGAAGCGGTTTCTACTGATTGGGCAGGATCTGACGTGGCAAGTTGGACTCGATCTGACGGAACACTCGACGGCGTACGTTGCTTAATCGAGTGTTCAGTCTCATGACATCTTCTACAAAATGTTCCCGGTTTATCCGTGCAAGTCCGTGCTCATCCGTGGCGAATTGTTCTCCAGATTTCATCCGCGTTCGTTCGCGCAATCCGCGGCCTCTCTTATGCCGACTTGCGGATCGCCGCGTGGATGCTTTCTGCGATGCCCAGCGTCAACAGCACCACGATGATATGCGCCACTTGTTCGATATCGATGCCTCCACCGGTGTTCAGCGGAAACTGCCGCAGGCCCGTCACCGGGAGCAGTACGGCGAACACCACTCCGAGGATTCCGAGAATGGCCTTTTTCTTCACGAACGCCAGAATCGCCAGCATCAACACCACCAGCGCAACTATGAATCCCAGCCCTATGTGTGCCCCGAGCGTATTCTGAGCTTTGCCCGCTGCCAGCAACGCTCCCAGAATGATCGAAACCACCGCCACCAGACGAACAATCATGATCAGAATCTTTGCGAACTTAGCCAAGTAGCTTTCTCCTTACGGCGAAGTGAACGAATACTCTGACTTGGATGGCGCGGACACTGCTACCGCTCCACAAATTTGTACTCGAAGTTGTTTTGTAAATGACTCTGACTATATGTGGGTGGAAGCGGCGGGGTTCAGGGCATGCATGAGAGCAACGTTATGAGGACGAACTGTAATCCGATCGAGACCCCGGCGGGTGACCGGCGAGAACGCCGAAGTCAGCCCACCCGGAGAGTGCTGTCATGTCATTACCTTGCTTGGTATTGTTCGTCGCTGACCTGCTCCATCCAGTCGACAACCTTCCCGTCGAGCTTTTCCTGAATGGCGATGTGCGTCATGGCCGTGGTCGGCGCGGCTCCATGCCAGTGCTTCTCGTTGGGCGAGAACCAGACCACATCGCCCGGCCGAATCTCCTCCATCGGGCCGCCCCACCGTTGCACGCGGCCGCAGCCCGCCGTCACGATGAGAGTCTGGCCCAACGGGTGCGTGTGCCATGCGGTCCGCGCACCCGGCTCGAAGGTTACGCTCGCGCCCTGCACTCGCGCCGGCTCCGGTGCCTGAATCAGTGGATCGATCCGTACCGTACCAGTGAACCAATCCGCCGGTCCTGGGGCAGAAGCCTGCGAGCCAACTCTTCTGATTTCCATTTTCCGAACTCCTTCATTTGCGACTTAGTATTCTTTTGTCCCGAGCCAGGTATGCCACTCAGCGGCCCACGAGTTTCTGCAATTCCTCTGGATACCGTTCTCCCTTCACCGCGACCTTTGATGCAGTGCTCTCCAGCTCGCGGATATCTTCTGCCGCAAGTTCGATACCGGCCGCTCCAAGGTTCTCTTCCAGTCGGTGCAGCTTCGTCGTGCCCGGGATCGGAACGATCCACGGCTTCTGTGCCAGCAGCCATGCCAGGGCGATCTGCGCAGGCGTTGCCTTCTTCTGTTGCGCGAACTTCCCGATCAGTTCCACCAGCGCTTCGTTTGCTTTCCGGTTTTCCGGCGTAAAGCGCGGCAGGATGTTGCGGAAATCCTTCTTATCAAACTTCGTATCCTCATTGATCTTCCCTGTGAGAAAACCCTTGCCCAGCGGACTGAATGGCACGAATCCGATTCCCAGTTCTTCCAGCGCCGGCAGTATTTCCGCCTCAGGCTCCCTCCACCACAGCGAGTATTCGCTCTGGAGAGCTGTCACCGGCTGCACCTTGTGCGCGCGCCGGATCGTCTTTGCTCCTGCTTCCGAGAGCCCGAAGTGTTTCACCTTGCCTTCGTGGATCAAGTCCTTGACCGTTCCCGCCACGTCTTCAATCGGCACGTTCGGATCGACCCTGTGTTGGTAGAGGAGGTCGATGACGTCGGTCTTCAGGCGCCTGAGCGAAGCCTCCGCAACTTCCCTGATGTGCTCCGGACGACTGTCCAGCCCCACCAGTGCTCGCTCCGCCGTGGGGTCGAGCTTCCAACCGAACTTCGTGGCGATCACCACCTGGTCGCGCACTGGGGCCAGCGCCTCTCCCACCAGTTCTTCGTTCGTGAAAGGACCGTACGCTTCGGCCGTATCGAAAAACGTGACGCCACGATCCACCGCCGCCCGGATCATTGCGATCCCCTCTCGCTTTTCCACCGCCGGGCCGAAGCCGTGGCTCAGTCCCATGCAGCCAAATCCGATCGCCGAAACTTCAAGATTACTTTTTCCAAGTTTGCGCTTTTGCATTGCTTCTCCTCTTATAAATGGAGCCCGGTTATGACGCCGCCCTCGCACGCTGCTGTTCCCGCCAGCGAGCCGGTGGAACTCCTTCCCAGATACGAAAGGCGCGAACGAATGAGTTTGCGTCCTCGTACCCGAGAAGATAGGCAGCTTCATTCAGCTCGAGGACGGAATTGTTGAGATAGTGGCGTGCAAGCTGGTGACGAGCCTCTTCCAGGACACGCTGGAAGTTGGATCCTTCGTCCTGCAATCGCCGCTGCAAGGTACGGGAGCTGATATGTAACACATCGGCGATGTCCTCGATCGTGGGACGCCGGCCGGTGAGTTTTCGCTGTACGGCTACGCGGACGCGCTCCACAAAGTTCTCGTCGCTGTTCGCCTGCTTCAGCTCTTCCTCGAACTGCGGCGCAAGCATCGCCAGTAGCTCGGCGTTTTGCGTGACGAACGGGCGCTCTGCGTCGGCGGCGCGAAATACAATTGCGTTGCGCGAGGCTCCGCACACCACGGGGCAGCCAAAGTGACGCTCAATGGTCTTTGCGTGCGCGCGAGGTTCTGCAAACTCCACCCGTAGCGGTGACAGGCGCGTTCCCGTACCATGGCGAGCGATTGAGAGCACCCACGCAAAGCAGCAGTCGTTCAGCACCGGAGGCTCCACTTCGTCCGCCAGCAGCCAGCGAAACTGGATGCTCCACTCTTCGCCGTCCTTCTCTTGCAGAATTTCTTCCGGACAGGTCAGTTGTTTGTAGCGAGCTATTTGGTCCACTGCCGCCCCAAAGTTCTCTGATGACAGAGCCGCGAGCCCCGTGGGGTTGAATCGTTCGGTCTTCGTTTCCGTGCCGAGTAGCAGGCCGATCGCCGGGTCCGTGCTCACTTCGCCCACGGCACGCCACAGCGCGAAAAGTTCCTCGGTACTCACCAGCACGCGCGGCTGATTGGAAAATTCCTGCGGGAGTCCGGCCTTGCGCAACACCGCAGAGACGCGGACTCCCAGTTCTTCCAACTTCACAAAATGGCCGCCAGAGAAGCGAAAGTGCTTATTCATCGGGTTACTCGGATTTGAGCGACGCCATGTCGATCGAGAAGCGGTACTTCACATCGGACTTGAGCAGTCTCTCGTAAGCCTCGTTGACCTTCTGGATCGGGATGACTTCCACGTCGGCGGTAATGTTGTGCTGTCCGCAGAAGTCGAGCATCTCCTGCGTCTCGGCGATGCCGCCGATGGGCGAACCCGACAGACTGCGCCGTCCCATGATCAGTGCGAACGCCGCAATCGCCAGTGGCTTCTCCGGCGCGCCCACCAGTGTGATGTTGCCATCGCGCCGCAACAGGTTGATGTAAGCGCCAATGTCGTGATTGGCCGAGACAGCGTCGAGAATAAAGTCGAAGCTGCCGGCGTGCCCTTGCATCTCGTTCGCATTCTTCGAGAGGACGACCTCGTCCGCCCCGAGGCGCAGTGCGTCGTCTTTCTTGTTTGTTGAAGTTGTGAACACCACCACGTGCGCTCCAAGCGCATGGGCAAACTTCACTCCCATGTGTCCCAGTCCGCCCAGACCCACCACGCCGACCTTCTTACCCTTCGTCACGCCCCAGTGGCGCATCGGCGAATACGTCGTGATCCCCGCGCACAGCAAGGGAGCCGCTCCCGCCAGGTTCAGGTTCTGCGGCACCCGCAACACGAACCTCTGGTCCACCACGATGCCCTCGGAGTAGCCGCCGTAGGTGACTCCTCCAAGATGCTTGTCCGGGAAGTTGTACGTCAGGGTCCCATGCTGGCAGAACTGCTCCAGTCCCGCCTTGCACTCGGGGCATGTGCCGTCCGAGTCCACCATGCAGCCGACCGCCGCCAAGTCGCCCACCTTGAACTTAGCGACCGCCGAGCCGACCTTCGTTACGCGTCCGACGATCTCGTGACCGGGTACGCAGGGGTAAACCGTCGGCATGAAGCCACTCCACTCGTTGCGGACCTGGTGTAGGTCGGAGTGACAAACGCCGCAGAAGAGAATCTCTATCTGTACGTCAGTTTCGGTTGGATCGCGCCGCGTGATCTTGGTGGATGCAAGCGGCGAGGTTGCACTGGCAGCGGAGTAAGCTTTTGCGTTGAACATATGTCTAATGTAGATGCTCGCCGGGTTCCACGTTATGCAAAATCCGCCAATCTATATGCACAACATGCCGGATGGGATGGTGGCCCGTTCAAGCCTTCATTTGGCTTGAGCGGAGTAGTTCGATGGCCTGTGGACTGAAACGGTTTCGTGATGGTGGCCCGTTCAAGCCTTCATTTGGCTTGAGCGGGGTAGTTTGATGGCTTGGGAACTGAAACGGTTTCGCGATGGTGGTCCGTTCAAGCCCTCGTTTGGCTTGAGCGGGGTAGTTCGATGGCCTGGGAACTGAAGCGGTTTGCTGATGGTGGCCCGTTCAAGCCTTCATTTGGCTTGAGCGGGGTAGTTCGATGGCCTGGGAACTGAAACGGTTTCGTGATGGTGGCCCGTTCAAGCCTTCATTTGGCTTGAGCGGGGCAGTTCTCTGCTGTCGCGCGAAAGCTCCTCTGGTACAGTTCTTCACGTGCCTTGGGGACTAAAGCGATTTCACGAATCCGGCGAGACGCATTTCATCACCTTCACTTGCTATCACCGTCGCCCGCTCCTGAACAGCGCCGCCAGGAGACGCACGTTTGAACTGGCGCTTGAGCGCATACGGCGTAAATACCAGCTTCGTGTTTACGGCTATGTCGTGATGCCCGAGCACGTGCATGTGCTGCTGAGTGAGCCGGAGCGCTCCAACCTGGCGCAAGCAATCAAATCGCTCAAGCAGGGAGTCTCGCGCAGACTGATCGGTGCCGGCGATAAGGCCTTTTGGCAGCAACGCTACTATGATCACAATGTTCGCAGCTATGTCAGCTTTGTCGGAAAGCTGCGCTACATCCATCGCAACCCGGTGAAACGAGGACTGTGCGAAAAGCCGGAGGATTGGGAGTGGAGCAGTTTTCGGCATTACCTCACTGGAGCCGAGGGCGTGATCGAAATCGAATCACAATGGACGGCGAGCAAGCGCGAGCGTGCGGGAATCCGGCTGACAGTGCGCCAACTACCCCGCTCAAGCCCAACGATGGCTTGAACGGGCTACGGGCCCTGACAACACCTCTGCCCTTATCGAGGGCACCCGGTTGGAACCGTTCCTGACCGCCTGATCAATCGCCGACGTCAGATGGACCGCGAACACTGTCTTCGTTCATGATCCCTCGGCGGTGGAGCACCTTGCGCTGCCAATGCTCGTCCGTCATCTACGGCGGAGCTATAATCGCGAGCCCCAAAGCCAAAACAGCTCGACAAGGATGACCGGCCGCTGCAATTGGAACTGCTGACGCGCGCCCAATACACATTGAAAATAGCTTGACTCGGTCGGGAAAGCAGTTTCAGAGGCCAAAACGCGACACAAGCCAGAGCAGCGATGCGGCAACCGGCGGAACCCAAATATACGCAGCGGGCAGCTTGAATAGTCCGAAGAAGCTAATCTGGCATGGATGCCAACTTGCCTCTCCTTGCAACAGACGGGCAAGGGCGCGCGGGTACGGTGTTCCGAACATGGTACTAAAGACGAAGAAAAGGAAGTCCTCCAACACCATGACTCCCAAGGCTCCCGCAATGGTGAAAATCAACCATCCGTACCAATGGGCAGGTGGACGTGAGGGCATATGCCGCAACAGCAAGCCAAGGAAAAGGACCGATGTCGGCACGAAGACACAATACATGAAAAAGTGGTATCGCGTCAGCAGTTGGAATCCAACCAGGTTAAATGGTGCCTTCCGAATAAGGGGCTTCCCCCATACCTTATCCTGTGGGAGAGGTTCTCCCCATGCCACGCGATAGTGAGCTATACCCCAGATCTCAAAGAGGCCCACGGCGACAGCAATGACTGCGATGACAATCAGGTACCACCATCCTATGCTCAAGTGCCTGTTCCTCAGGTGTCTAAGCAGGACCAGACCGCATTATGCAATCTGGTTCAGACAAAATAACGGTTCCAGAGAAGCGATGACATCCTGATCCAGTTGCTCCATGCGATCCTGAAGCGTTCAATTCTGCAACTGTCCAATCAATACCGAAAGTCGCTGTATCTTCATGCAAACAATTACGAGGAGCGGTCCAGATACGAGTGCCCACCAAGTATCCGACTCTGCCCAATGCGTGTGGATTATGTCTCTCGAAAGGAGAACCAATAGCACCACAAACCCGATGCCAAAGAGTATGTTGGGTGCTTGAGTCCGATGGAAGTCTTCCACGCGCCCCAATTTCCTTATCCAGCCCTCAAACCCCAGCGCCTCATCGAGCGTCACGCTATAGTCGGTTCCCATCCTTGGAAGCAAAACCTCCTTTAAGTAACGAACAATCACCAGCATCTCGTAATTGATGTGCAGGACCGCCCAGCTTACGGCAAGCACACCGAGCAGCCCTACCCACTCAAGATTCCGGTGATTGCTCGTCGTCGACCATGCAGGGGCTAGGTATCCTAACAAGGCGGCGGCAATCGCCCAAGTGGCATACTGCAGCGTGACATAGTAAGTGATTCTCGAGGTCAGCGCGCTGTATTCGGCGATGTGGAACTCAGCCAATCTGTTTTGTCGATTCTCTTCTCTCGTTTCGATCCCGTCCGTCGTCGGCATGAAGAAACCTCCTGAATCCTACGACTGCGACTATTAATTGTCCCACGCTCAGCTACAAGGTGTTTTGGGCGGGGGAGGCGAGAATAGCAGAGCCGATCTGATAAATCTATGGCGTAGCGTGTTGATATTTGCGAGCGATTCGCAGCTAGTCCGGGTTACCACAAAACACCTGATGGTGGCCTGCTCAAACCAAAAGATGGCTTGAGCCAATCACCAGTTAGTAAAATCTATCTATGAAAGACCCTGAAGAGTTCACGCCCGCCATCGAGGCATGCCTTCAAAACGCTAAAAAACTGATCGCCGCCGCCGAGGCCAGTGCCGTGCCGGGCAGCTACCATATCGCCTTCCATCTAGCAACGATGGCACTAGAAGAAATCGGCAAGTCCTCGATGATCTTCATCGACGCCATCGACCACAAGCCCGCCGGCAGCGACGAAGAAACAAAGACGCCACTCAAATGGATCGATGACCATGAGCGCAAGTTGTTTTGGGCCATCTGGCTTCCGGGCGGTGAAAACCTTCGCGACTGGCACACTATTCCTGCCGCCATGGATTTCGCGCGCGGCATACATAAGGACCGGCTCGATACCTTATATGTGGACCCGGCAAATCTGAACCGTCCGACGATTTCGGAACAGCGCGCCAAGAGCATCATCGCCGTGGCGGAGGCGCGCCTAAACTTGGAGCGGCTCAAACAGTTCCGCGCCATGGGCAAAGAAGAACAGGAGCTGATGCACTGGTTCTTCGCGGCCATGGACGACCCGCGCTTGAAGCCAATGATCTTCTCCAAAGGCAGCCTCGACAAGCAGGCCGAGTTCGGCGACGACTTTGGCGCATGGATGAAATGGCTGCGCGACACGTTTGCGGAAGCTGATCGCAAGAGCATGGAGCTGACAAACCTCGAAATGAAGCGCGTCCCAGCGCAGGGCGAGGAAGGCTGGGAAGACAAGTTCGAGATCAAAATCCGCTTGAAGGCCTGGTCCCACTCGATCCGGCAGAACCAATTCAAGGAATGGAACGCTGGCATCGAGAAGATCAAGCTGGCTAGTGGCAGCGACCGCAACGAGCTAGTCGTAACCCTGCTTGTGCCGAAGCGCGTTGCCACCCAAGACCTGTGGAACATGGGCTGGCGGAATACCTATGTTTTTGTCACGGCGCTCAACATCGCCACGGTAGGTTTCTTTTGGTGGTACACGCCGGAATACATCTCACGCTATTTTGAGAAAATCCGCGATATCGAGAATGAGAGCGATGTCATCATTGACCGCGCGCCGATGCTGAAAATCGTATGGCCCAACCAGGCGCTGAAGGCCCCGGACCTGAATAATGTCGGCATCGTTTACAGTTTCATCGCCCAGGCGAACCAGCAACAGTTCGAATCGACGCATCGCTACTTCCGTACTCTCGGCCTGATGGCGAAGAACGACATCTTCTATCAGTTCGAGCCAAACATCTTTATTGAATTCATGTCGGCACTGAAGGACGCCATGCAAGCCTATGGCGATTGGGATGGCAAGCCGGAAACCGCCGAAGCCTCGATCACCGGTTTTTTCGACAGCGTGCCGACATCACCGGAATTCACGGAAATGGTGCGCGACTTCCTTCACATCGTCGATCACATGATGGTGAACAAGATTGCGCCCAGAGCCATCACACTCGAAGACGTTGCCAAGGCCAAGCTGGTTTTCGACGCCTATATCAAGGTAAAGGCGCAGCGTCGGTACATCGACGAGCTGGCGAAACGTCAAGGCATACCTGATCTTCCTCCTAATTTCTGATGTTCGGCAGGTGGCCCGGGTTACCGAAAAGACCTGACGGTGGCCCGTTCAAGCCCTCTTTTGGCTTGAGCGGGGTAGTTCTCTGCAGTCGCGCGAAAGCTCCTCTGATACAGTTCTTCACGTGCCTTGGGGACTGAAGCGGTTTCACGAATCCGGCGGGACACATTTCATCAACTTTTACTTCACATGGGTAATAGCTCCATGGGGCGATGCATGTCATTGACGATAGAATCCAAGAAACCTCGGGTTGACTCCTTAGTGCTGCTCGGCGGATTGGTTATTCTGGTCGATACCGTTTGGGGAGGCATAGCCACACTAGGACTCGATTGGAGTCGAACGAATGAACTCGTAATGGGGATCAGCTTTGTGCTTGGATTCCCAATGTATCTGCTCGATCTTTGGATCAATAAGCGGATAGCCATGTCTTTGCTTGGACTCTTCTTGTTTCGTTGGATCGCCCGGTGTTTCGGTGGATCAACCCCAGTTCTTTGTAGCCCTTGGGGTGGTAGCGTATTGCTTATCTTGGCGTTCGTACTCCTTCAGTCGTCTAAGCTGCGGAGGGAAGGGAAACTCAGGCAAACCTCATCGCGGTCCTGAAATCCATTCCTCTGCCCCAAGCAACCTGACGGTGGCCCGTTCAAGCCTTCTGTTGGCTTGAGCGGGGCAGTTCTCTGATGTCGGCTGCTAGCCCACCCTTCGCTACCAGCACGCGCATTTGTGCCCTACCCTTCTCTCGCGCAGTTTGCGAGAGAGGGTGGGGGAGTTGCTTCTCTTCCGTCTTTACAAGAACAAAGCATCGGGCTTCCACTCCAAAGCAAAACGCCCGGCAGTGTAGCGCTGCCGGGCGTCGGTTAGCTGTTGGGATTGGCCTGAGGCGGGCTCACTCCGGCGTATCGTGACACGACCTATTTCGTGTCCACGGCGCCTTGTGTGACCCTGCGACAGACTTCCCGAAAGTTCACTCTTCGGGTCCCGGTCCCCTCGGACCGGAAGCTAAGTCTGGCGAGTGTGCTAGAGCGAGATCCGCCCTAAGCCTCAGCCACCTCACTGATCACGTTATGTCTGCTACAGTCGTCGGAACTTTTTGACATCGGACCACCTCCTCTCTAGTGTGCCCGCATCCTACCCCCGGTCTTCCGAGGTTGTCAAAGCCATCAATGGGCCATATCAAGAAGGAACCGGCCCGTATCGAGAAAGTGAATAGCAAATGTACTGGGGAGTCACTCTTTATACTTTGATTAACCTGGCGGATTTCAACGTCGTGGAGACTCTTTTTCTCGCGGTGAGCACTTCTCGAAATCGCGTTCTCGGCGTCCTCAACCGTTCCACACGTACGCGCCGTCCTGCGGCAATCCGATGTGCTTCAGCACCCGATTGACAAACTCGCGCGCCACTTGGTCGAACGATTCTGGATGATTGTAAAACGTTGGAATCAAAGGATATATCGTCGCCCCCGCGTCGGCCGCCAGGGACATATTTCGCAGGTGGATCTTATTCAGCGGCGTCTCTCGGACGCACAGCACCAGCGGCTTTTTCTCTTTCAAACATACGTCCGCCGCCCGTTCAATTAACTGCGAAGCGATCCCATTTGCTATCTTCGCCAGCGTTCCCATCGAGCACGGAATCACCACCATCGCATCCGTCGGATACGACCCGCTCGCAATGTTCGCGCCAATGTCATTGTTGTTCTGCGTCTTGACCTTGATGCTCGTTTTCCCCAGTAAATTCGCGGCTAAATCGTTACGTCCGGAAAATCCAAGTTCCTCTGCAATCACCCGCAGCGCGTTTTCCGACGCGACAAAATTTACTGTTTGCACGCGCTCGTCGGCCTCCAGCGCGCGCAGCATTTCGCGCGCGAACACCGATCCGCTCGCGCCCGTTACTGCCACCGTGATTGTCCTGGGTGTTGTTTCCATTGCCGTCTGCATCTATCGTAAGAGTATTCGTTCTCCCGTCAATTGAGCAAGAAATGGCCGAATAATGCGGGAATGATAAGCTGATTCCGTGGATGCCAAACGCCTGAAGACGCTGCTTGAACAGGTTCGCGAGCGCAAACTCTCGCCCGACGAAGCCTTGCAGCAATTGAAGAGCCTGCCGTTCGAAGACCTTGGTTTCGCCAAGGTCGATCACCACCGCGCCTTGCGCACCGGAGTACCGGAAGTGATTTTTGGTCCCGGAAAAACTCCCGCGCATCTCGCCGAGATCTTCGCAAGTCTCGCCGCACGCGGCAATAACGTACTGGCCACGCGCGTCAGCCCGGAACAGGTGAAAGCCGTCAAGCGCAAAGTGCGGCGTGTGAAGTTTGAGGAACCTGCCCGTGCATTGGTTCTGCGTCAACACAACGAACAATATGGCAAGGGAAGCATTGTCATAATTTCCGCCGGTACCAGCGATATGCCCGTGGCGGAAGAGGCTGCTGTTACCGCGGAGTTGATGGGAAACACCGTCGAGCGCGTGTACGATGTCGGAGTCGCTGGGCTGCATCGCCTGCTGGCTCATAAGGACGCTCTCCAGCGTGCGCGTGTGCTGATTGTCTGTGCCGGCATGGAAGGCGCCTTGCCGAGTGTGGTCGGTGGACTGGTTGGTGTGCCGGTCATCGCCGTACCGACAAGTGTCGGCTACGGCGCTGCATTCGGAGGACTGACGGCACTGTTGGGAATGATAAACTCCTGTGCTTCCAACGTGACCGTCGTCAACATCGACAACGGTTTTGGCGCGGCATACGTGGCATCGATGATTAATCGAATCTAAGTAAATTGACGTGGCATGCCAGCACAGGTTGTGTTGTACGAATCTTTTGTATGAGCTTGGACCGGAGAGAGCTCCGGGATCATCAAACAAGTGAAACCAGCCATGCCGAAAGAAAGCGTCGTCGCAAAAGAAATCAAGCAGAAGAAGCCGTTCAGCAGCCTTGAAGAAGAAACGTATGTCGCGCTCCTGCGCACTACGGATGCGCTGAGTTTTGGCGCGATTGAGCTCTTTAAGGATTACAGCATCTCTCCGACACAGTACAACGTACTGCGCATTCTACGCGGATCGGAGCCCTGCGGCCGGCGTTGCGGAGAGATCGCGGAGAGAATGGTGACGCGCGATCCGGACATCACGCGACTCCTCGACCGCATGGAAAAAAGCGGGTGGATTACTCGCAAGCGCGATCAGGGAGACCGTCGGGTCGTGGTGACCAAGATTACCCCGAAGGGACTCGACTTATTGAAGCAGATGGATCGTCCCCTCGCAGAATTTCACAAGCGGCAACTCGGCCACATGGGCGGACCCAAACTGCGGAGACTCCTCGAGCTGTTGAACGCCGTGCGCGGTAGGTGCCCGGAATAATCTTCGTAGACACTTCTTGCCATGCGGAGTCGTTGGAAAGCGCCGCAACAGGCCATAGCATCCGACTTCTATAACACGCAAAAAGGCGTGGATCCGATCCGCGCCTTGTGTATTTCAGGCAAACCCTACTTCTTCCTGCCGATGGGAGTTTTCGATGTTTTCTTCGCTGCGCTGTGACCAAAGACCCGGCGAAAGATCTTGTCGACATTGCGAAGCTGACGATTGAGGTCAAAGGCGCGCTCCATCGTTTTGCGATCAACCCTGCTCGTAATGTCGGAATCACTGAGTATCAACTCGCGGAAGTTCAGATCTTCCTTCCACGCGCGCATGGCGTTACGTTGCACGATCCGATAGGCATCCTCGCGGAGTACCCCAGCTTCCACGAGGTCGAGAAGAAGTTGTCCGCTGAAGACAAGGCCTCCGGTGGAGTGCAGATTACGCAGCATCCGTTCGGGATACACGAAAAGTGTATCGACCAGGTTAGCCGCCTTGTGCAACAGATAATCGACAAGCGTAGTTGAGTCGGGCAGAATGATTCGCTCAACCGATGAGTGCGAGATATCGCGCTCGTGCCAAAGTGGAACGTTTTCAAACGCGGCCTGGGCGTTTGCGCGAACAACCCGCGCCAAGCCGCTAATCTGTTCGCAGGTGACGGGATTTCGCTTGTGTGGCATGGCGGAAGAACCCTTCTGCTTCTCGCTGAAGAACTCTTCGGCCTCGCGTACTTCGGTACGTTGGAGATGACGGATTTCAGTTGCGATCTTATCGAGCGTTGAGGCGATGATCGCAAGCGTAGCGACATAGGACGCGTGACGATCGCGCTGGATTACCTGCGATGACACGGCGGCTGCCTGAAGACCGATCCGGCGGCAGATAGCTTCTTCGTACTCGGGATCAAGATGAGCAGCGTTGCCGACCGCTCCCGAGAGTTTTCCGACGCGCATCTGTTCGGACGCTTGGTCGAAGCGGGTGAGGTTGCGTTGCATCTCGGAGTACCAGTTGGCGATCTTGAGGCCGAAGGTAATTGGCTCGGCGTGGACTCCGTGAGTCCGGCCGATCTGCGGCGTGTGCTGGAACTCCAGGGCGCGACGCTTCAGCACGTCGAGGAAGTGGACGATGTCCTGCCGGATAATTACCGATGCCTGAGCGACGAGCAGGGCTTGGGCCGTGTCGACAACGTCATTGGATGTAAGTCCATAGTGGAGCCAACGGGATTCCGGCCCGATTTTTTCGGCAACGGCGGTTGTGAAGGCAATGACGTCGTGCTTCACCTCCGATTCGATTTCGTATATGCGGTTGAGGTCGAAGTCTCCCTTTGTGCGAATGGCCTTGGCTGCGGATTTGGGTACGAGTCCAGCCGCGGCGAGCGTTTCACTGGCGGCAACCTCGACCTGAAGCCAGGTGCGGAACTTGTTTTCGTCGCTCCATATGCGGCCCATCTCGGGGCGTGTGTACCGAGGAATCAAAGCGGTTCTCCTTGGATACTGGGTTTTCCGGGAAACTGTTGCGGAACCTAGTATTGTACAGGTTTATGGTGACTGCCTGCATCGCCAAGCGGAACGGGGCCGGCGATGTTAAAAATTAGAATGCAATAAATATCGTATTACGATATATAAGGAAGGTGGATATGCGGACCGACCGCGACATCGATGGGTTCGATTACCTGGCACTGGCCGAATTCCGGTACCAGATCAGGCGGTTCTTGCGGTTCAGCGAAGAAGCTGCCCGGGCAGCCGGGATCGAGCCTCAGCAGCACCAATTGCTGCTTACGGTAAAGGCAAGATCTGGGACTACTCCGGCCAGCATTGGGGACGTTGCCGAACGGTTGCAGATTCAGCACCATTCGACGGTGGAACTCGTGGACCGGCTCTCGGAGCAGGGCCTGGTGCAGCGCAGGCGCGGAACAGCAGACCGCCGGCGAGTAATGCTGTCGCTGACAGCGAAGGGCGAGAAAATTCTCCGGGAGCTATCGCTGCATCACCGCAAGGAATTGCAGGCAAGCGGACCGGAACTGATTGCAGCTCTCCGCCGCCTGATTGGCCGCGCGCCGGCTCGCGAGGAAGGCGCAATCGAGACACGCAAACCGGCAGTCGCGGTAGCCAGCGCCGTGCGTAAACCGCGTGCGAGGGTACGAAAAACTTGATGGAGCGTCTGATTCTGTGAGTGCCAACAGTTCGAAAGGCGGAGCGGGTGACGATTCCGCCGTCCAAATACAGCAACCGAGTTCCTCCCACGTCCATTCGGCAGTGAAGGACCGGCTGCTTTTTCTTTCCTTGCTCGCCGTTGTTGTCGGGCTTTTGGGAGGCCTTGTTGCTGAAGGCCTTTTGCTTACCATCAACCTGCTCAACAACATTCTTTTCTTCCATCGAGTTTCCGATAGTTTCCCGACGGCGATGGTATTAAGCCACTGGTGGATGATCCTGCTGCCTGCGGCTGGCGGATTCCTCGTCGGCCTGATCGTGCAGTACTTTTCGCCCGAGATCAAGGGCGACGGTATTCCGGAGGCGATGGCGGTGGTGCTGACCAACCGGAGCATCGTCAAGCCCCGGGTGGGTTTTTTCAAACCATTGAGCGCGGCCATCACGGTGGGTACCGGGGGGCCGTTCGGTGCCGAGGGGCCGATCATCCAGACGGGTGGAGCTCTCGGATCGATTCTCAGCCAGTTCATTCCGTCATCGCCGTCAGAGCGGCGCACACTGCTGGCCTGCGGGGCGGCGGCAGGGCTGGCCGGAGTCTTCAAGACTCCGTTTGCCGGCGTGATGATGGCGGTGGAATTGCTCGTCTTCGAGTTCCGTGCGCGCTCGTTCATCCCAATTGCGATTGCGTCGGCGACGGGGACGATGGTCGCCATGGTGTTTCGTGGGGCAGGTGCGGTGTTCCCGCTACAGACGGGCTTTCAGTTCCACCTGCTGGAGCTGCCGTTCTTCGTCGTGCTGGGCGTGCTCTGCGCGGGACTGGCGTGGGTGATGACCCGCACGCTTTACATCTGCGAGGACTTCTTTGAACACATGACGGAGCATTGGCATGTGTGGTTCCCGCTCATCCCGGCTCTGGGAGGGCTGGTGGTGGGCGGGATCGCGTGGTTCTATCCCCAGGTGCTGGGCACGGGGTACGCGGTGATCGCCGACGTGCTGGCGAAGCCGCACCCGATGCACGTGCTGGTGGGAATCGGGCTGGCGAAGCTGCTGGCCTTCGGCGTGGCGCTGGGGGCGGGATGCTCAGGTGGTACGTTTGCCCCGGCCCTGATGATTGGAGGCAGTCTAGGTGCGGCCTACGGATCGCTGGTGCACATGATACTGCCGACCTCGTCGTCGATCGGCCTCTATGGCATGGTGGCGACGGCAGCGCTGTTTGGGAGTGTGTACCGGGCGACGCCAAGCGCGATCCTCTTCATGCTGGAAGTGACGGGAGCTTACCACGCAATGCTGCCGTGCTTCCTGGTAGCGGTGATCTCGGACCTGGCGGTGCATCATTTCATGCGGACGACGATCAACACGGAGCGGCTGGTGCGCCGGGGAACTCTGGTTCCGGAGGCGTACAGCGTGGATCCGATGAGGCTGATGCGAGTGCGGGACATCATGAGTCCGGAACTCGAGTCGGTGCGGAAAGACCGCAAGGTTGGCGAGTTTTTGGCCGACGTAATCCATCACAGCGTTGTGCCAGTGGTGGACGCGCAGGACCGCTATGTCGGCGTCCTGCACAGGGCCAGACTGGTGGAAGCCAGCGAGGTTACAACGGCCGACGAGTTGACGGAACGCGCGTATCCGACGGTGTACGAAGACGATGTGGTTCACGACGTCGTGGTGCGCCTGCTGAAGGACGGATACAAAGCGTTTCCAGTGCTCGATCGCAAGACAGGCGATCTCGTGGGCATGGTGACTGCGTTCGACGTGCTCAAAAGCAAGAACTGGGAAATAGGCCAGGATATGCCGGAGCCGGGGCGCTTATGGGGCCTGGCGATGGCGCGCTTCAACACCCGGAGCAGCCGCAGCGCCGAATAAGCGGGAGGCAAAAAATAAGGCCGGAGCGCCCGGCCTTGTATCAGGAGTGTCTCCCACTTATACGACCATCGATCGGAGGAGCGATGGATTCTGTTGCTGCCGCAACAGCAAAAATTCCGAGCTAGGCATTGTTGATGCCGAGCAACTGGCTCATCTCTTCGTAGAGGAATCCGCGTCCGGGCAGATAGGGCTGCACCCATTTACCATCGACGACGAACTGCGGAATGGCGCGCTTGCCAGTCTGACGAATCACCTCTTCGGCGGCGCCGGGCGTCGCTTCAATGTCCACTTCCGTGAAGGGAATGTTGTGTTTCTGCAAGAAGCGCTTGGCTTCACGGCAGTCCGGGCACCAGGTCGATGAGTAAACAATCAATTCCATGCCAAGTAGATGCAAATCCAAGGAGAAACGGTGCGACTGACTGCATGCCACAAACGAGTAGCGAGTTAAAACTCGGGATGCGTCGCTCTCGGTGATTGCCCCCTCCCCCCCTTTTGCGCTCCTTTATTTTCAATAGGTTAGAAACTTTCCTTTGTAAAAATGACAAAACAAAGGGGTTAGATACCAAATATGACAAAACAAAGGACTTAGAAGCTGCACAGCAGCTAAGCTGCTGAGTCGCTAGACACGAGTCTCGAGTCGCGAAAAGCAGAGTCAGCATTTAGCAATCGGCCGTTAGCCAAGAATTAAAGACAACAGTAAAAGCACAAAAGCCCGCACGCGGCGGGCTCGAATGTTTGGCCTCTATATCTAGTGTGACATACAAGAGGGGGAAAAGGTGACATCGAATTTGAAACTCTATTTCCTCTGTTTTGAGATAGCTGGGGGAAATGTGTGACCTAGAACATCTTGACAAGTGACGTGATTGTCGAATTTTCGGATTGCCGGATTTTCGAATTGGAAAACAAAAGGCAAGTCTCGGAGGTTACAAAAAACGAAGGATCAAGACGGGGGTCACGAAGGAATACAAAAGACAAAAAGATGACCGCAGAGGTTGCTGAGGGGTTGACGATTGCGCTCCACACCTTATCGCCCAATAACAGGGCGCGAACGCGGGGCACCCGCCACCCGACATTCAGTGCTGCGTGAGGAATTTCCGATACTGGTAATCCTGGAGTTTCTTGAGGCGCGTGCCGGGGTCGCCGGCACAGTCGCCGGAGGAGACACTGCAAGTATTGAGCCAGAGGATTTGCCGCGAGAGAAGGTCGACGACCTCAAAGCTCCAGAACGATGGTCCGATGGTTGTTACCTTGCCGAGGCAACTATTCCGAGCAGTATCGTAATTTACTTCATTGACGGTTATCGATGTAGTTCTGCCGGACATATCGCTCTTATACTGCCGGGCGATGCGGAGACAATCGGCATTATGGGCGAACGCAATTCTGCCGGTGCGCTCTCGCCAATACTGGTATCCACCGGCAGCCCCAATCCCCACGACAAAACCCATGATTACCAGAAGCACAGCAATCGGTCGACTCATGGCGGAGACATTGTACTTTCGAGGAAGAGCTTTCGTCATTACTTCCGCCGAAACAGACGAAAATAAGTGCCGCAAAAGTGCCATTGGCCTGAAAATAGAGAAGAAGTTTTGAGGGAAGGGTGAGTTCGGCGCGCAAACGATTCGCTGTCTACTTTCCCCCCTTCACTTTTGCTTTCACCCAAGGCGGGTCCCGCCCCCCCACTTGATACTCGAAACTTCTTTATCTCCTCCTGCTAAAATCCTTCCATGTGGGTTCTGCACGACGCTGGATGGCTTATCTGCGGCATTGAAGGCACGATTCCCTGTTACTGGTTGCTCGTGCATCCGTTCATTCACCGCTGGCGCAACGCGCGCTTCAAGTTCAAACTGCTCGCGCCGCTGTGGATGCTCCTCTGGGCCGTCGCCTGGACCCTTACCGGTCCCTTCCGGCACACCGTTCTCTATCGCGCCCCGTGGACGTGGGCGATCTCTGCGCTGCTCTGGTGTGTTTCGCTGTACATGTATTCCCACGCAGGCCGTTCGTTCTCTCTCGACCGCCTTATCGGCAAGCATGAAATCCATCCCGAGCGCCACGAGCAGACTGTCGTCTCCACCGGGGTTCACGGCATTGTCCGCCATCCTGTCTATCTCGGGCACCTCTGTACGCTCCTCGGTTGGAGCATCGGCACGGCGACCGTCGCCACTTTTGCGTTGACCGTCTTCGCCATCGTCACCGGCGCCATCATGATTCCCCTCGAAGAGCGGGAACTCCGCCAGCGTTTCGGCAACGATTATGTTGCATACGCCACCCGTGTCCCAGCCATTCTTCCTCGCCTCAGATGACGAGTACCTGCGGCATCAGCCGTTACACGTTCTTCACCGTCTATAATCATCTTTTGCGACCAGGGGCCGTGACTGATCACTAGCGGCTCGCAGCTTTCCTCATGAGATTTGAACTCTTTGTCGCCGCCCGCTACCTGCGCGCCAAACGCAGACAGGCCGTCATTGGCATCATCACCGTTATCTCGATCATCGGCGTTGCAGCCGGAGTCGCTTCGCTAATCATTGCGCTTGCCGTCAACAACGGCTTCCGTCTCGATCTCCAGAACCGGCTCCTCGGTTCCATTTCCCACGTCAATCTGATGCGCGTCGAAAACGATGGCATCAAGAACTGGAACACGCTGGAAGCGAAACTCGACCAGCAGCCGCATGTTGTCGCCTCTGCTCCTGCCATTTACGAGCAGGTTCTCATCTCTCGTGGAGCACGCGCCAAGGGCGCGATCCTCAAAGGCATTCTTCCCGACCGCGAACGCCGCGTCAGCGAGTTGCTCGACTCCGTAAAGATTGGTTCTTACGATGCGCTGGTGCAGTCACAGAAGGAAGCGGATGCCCGTCGCCGCGAGGCCGCAATACCCGTCAATGAGAGCGCCAAGAATTCCGAGCTGAACAATCCTTCTTCCATCGAGGGCTTGCACGAGCGCATTAAGCAGATGCCGCCCATCATCCTCGGCAAGGACATGGCCGACGATCTCGGCGCCACCGTTGGCTCCGTCGTCCTCGTCACCAGTCCCCAGGGAGAACTCACTCCCTTCGGCATCGTTCCCAAGTACATGCGCTTCAAGGTTGCCGGAGTATTCGAGTCGGGCTTCTACGACTACGACTCTTCGTGGGCTCTCATCAGCCTTGCCGACTCGCAGAATCTCTTTGGACTCGGCAACGTGGTCTCCACCATTGAATTCAAGGTTGACGATATTTATAAGGCGGGTGAAATCGGCAACGAGCTGCAAAAAGTCGCCGGTCCCGGCTTTATGTCCACCAACTGGATGGAGCAGAACCGCGCGCTCTTCCATGCCTTGCGACTCGAGCGCATTGTCACCTTCATCTCCATCGGACTCATCGTCTTCGTTGCCGCGCTCAACATACTCATCTCGCTCATCATGATGGTGATGGAAAAAACCCGCGATGTTGCCGTGCTTGTTTCGATGGGAGCGCGCCGCCGGCAGGTGCGTAATGTATTCATCCTCCAGGGCATGCTGATCGGCATCATCGGAACCGTCATCGGACTCATTGCCGGTTACTCCGTGTCACTGCTCGCCGGACACTACCACTGGTTCTCTCTCTCTGCCCAGGTTTACTCCATCGACTACGTTCCCTTTGCGCCACGACTCATCGACGGCGTTCTCGTCTCCGCCGTTGCGCTGGTTATTTCCTTTGTCGCCACCATTTATCCTTCCTACTCCGCGGCAAAAGTCCTGCCAGCCGAGGCTTTACGCTACGAATGATGTTTGTTGCGTTTTTGTGCAATTTCCGTGCACCATCTTCGTGTGTGCCATCCCCTGAAAGAACTAATGTTTCTGCCCTAAAAAGGATGAACTCTTTCGCTCCCGTCCGTGTTCTAATTCTTAGCAGTTCCATTCCGGTCTTAAGTCGATGTGTTACTTAAGGTTCCGGTGAAACTTGAAGCGGAGGAATGGCCCACTGCATCCAATGAGCAATGATGAAATCCTCCGGGTGGAAGGCTTGAAGAAAGTCTTCCGTTCCGGTCAATCGGATTTAGTGCTCTTTGAAAACCTGTCCTTCCAGGTGCGGAAGGGAGAAATGCTGGCCATTGTCGGCGAGTCTGGAGCTGGAAAAAGTTCGCTTCTGCACATTCTCGGCGCGCTTGATAGCGCGACTGAGGGTGATGTACACTTTGCCAACTTCAGCCTGCGAAAGCTGTCCGATGATGCCGCGGCTGAGTTCCGCAACCGTGAGTTGGGCTTCGTGTGGCAGTTCCATTACCTGCTGCCGGAGTTCACAGCGATTGAGAACATTGCGATGCCGCTGCTGTTGCGCGGCATGGCGAAGAAAAAGGCCGAGGAAGAAGCGGCTCACTGGCTCGCAGAAGTTGGATTGTCCGACCGTGGCCATCACCGCTCCGGTGAACTTTCCGGCGGCGAGCAGCAGCGTGTTTCGCTCGCCCGGGCGCTGGTCACCAGACCGAAGGTGCTTATGGCGGATGAGCCTACCGGCGACCTTGATAATCGAACCGCCGAAGCAGTTTTTGATTTGATCGCCAGGCTACATACCGGCTACCAGCTTACCTCCCTGATTGTCACCCACAACCTCGCCTTTGCCCGCCGTTGTAATCGCGTGCTTACCTTGCACAGCGGACGAGCCGAGGAGGTGCAGCCGGAGTCGCTGCCAGCGTAAGTTTTGTTATGGCGGACGGCATGGCCTCCGCGTGAAATGTAAGGATCGGGTACTGGTTGGCCGGCGTGAATACGTTGCCGCCTGACAACCGGGTGGAGAGAGCGTTGTTGTAGCGGTTGCGGGCGTCTGGAGGTTGACGCCTGTAGCGGGGTTTCCGGCGAGTTTCTCATACCGGAATTCCCAGGGGTGAGGTAGGGGAGCAGGGTTCCCGCTGATTGGGCGATCCGGCTTTGTGGGCCGGCTCAATGAGAAGGGAGCCGCGGAGATATTCCATGTTCGAACGGTACACCGAAAAAGCGAGACGCGTGATCTTCTTCGCGCGCTATGAAGCCAGCCAGTTTGGTTCTCCGTACATTGAGACGGAGCACCTGCTGCTTGGACTTCTGCGCGAGGATAAAGCACTTACCAATCGCTTCCTTCGCCAGCAGTCGTCGGTGGATTCCATCCGGAAACAGATCGAGGGGCACACTACTGTCCGAGAAAAGGTCTCAACCAGCGTCGACTTGCCTCTTTCCAACGAGTGCAAGCGCGTGCTGGCGTATGCGGCTGAAGAGGCCGAGCGCCTCTCGCACAAGCACATTGGCACGGAACATCTGCTGCTCGGCTTGCTGCGCGAAGAGAAGTGTTTTGCCGCGGAGATTTTGAGCGAGCGCGGTCTCAAGCTCCCGATCATTCGTGAAGAGCTCGCGCGCAGCTCGCAGGAGAAGGTGCAACAGCAACCGCAGCGCAATCGCGAATCGTCGCTGCTTGCCGAATTCTCGCGCGACCTCACACAGGCCGCCTCAGAGAACCAGCTCGATCCGCTCGTCGGCCGCGATGCCGAGGTCGATCGCGCCATTCAGATTCTTTGCCGTCGCACCAAGAACAACCCGGTGCTCATCGGCGAACCCGGCGTCGGAAAAACCGCCATCGTCGAGGGTCTCGCCCAGCGCATTGCCGACGGCGAAGTTCCGTCGTTCCTCTCCGATAAACGTATTCTTGCTCTGGATCTTTCGTTGATCGTGGCCGGCACCAAGTATCGCGGCCAGTTCGAAGAGCGGCTCAAGACCATCATGAAGGAATTGATGGAATCGCAGAACTCCATCATCTTCATCGATGAGCTACACACGCTGGTCGGCGCCGGTTCGGCCGAAGGCTCGCTCGATGCGGCCAACATCCTCAAGCCCGCGCTCTCTCGCGGCGAAATTCAGTGCATCGGCGCAACCACGCCGGGTGAATATCGCAAGTCGATCGAAAAGGATCGTTCGCTGGAGCGCCGCTTCCAGTCGGTCAAGGTTCCGCCGCCGAGCGAAGAGGACGCCAAGAAGATTCTGATGGGCGTGAAGGACCGTTACGAAAAGTTCCACGCCGTCACCTATACCGATGAAGCCATCGAGTTTGCGGTCAGCCATTCCAACCGCTACATTCCCGATCGCTTCCTTCCGGACAAGGCCATCGATCTCATCGATGAGGCCGGCGCTCGCGTAAAACTGCGCCAGACCGCGCTCCCCGAGGAGATCACCGAAGTCCAGAAGCGGATCAAGTTCATCGTTCACCGCATGGAGAACGCCATCGCGAACCACGAGTTCGAGAAGGCGCGTTTCTATAGTGACGAGGAACGCAAGGAGCGCGAGAACCTGCGCGCTCTTCGCGATAAATATCACCTTGACGAGTCCGCCACCGGCGTCGTCTCCCGCGAGGATATCGAGGAAGTTGTCTCCCGCTGGACCGGCGTTCCCGTGGTTTCCATCAAGGAAGAAGAGTCGCAGAAACTGCTCCGCATCGAGGAAGAGCTGCACAAGCGCGTCATTTCACAGGATAAGGCCATTTCGGCCCTCTCCCGTGCCATCCGCCGCTCGCGTGCCGGACTCAAGAGCCCAAACCGTCCGATCGGTTCGTTCCTCTTCCTCGGCCCGACCGGCGTCGGCAAAACGGAGGTCGCGCGCACTCTCGCCCAGTTTATGTTCGGCAGCGAGAAGTCGCTCGTTCGCTTCGACATGTCGGAGTACATGGAGAAGCACTCGGTCAGCAAGCTCATCGGGTCGCCTCCGGGCTATGTGGGTTACGAAGAAGGCGGCCAGCTCACGGAGCGCGTCAAGCGCGCGCCCTATTCGGTGGTGCTGCTCGACGAAATCGAGAAGGCGCACCCGGATGTCTTTAACATCCTTTTGCAAGTGTTTGAAGATGGCCAGTTGACCGACGGCCTGGGCAACCAGGTTGACTTCAAGAACTCGATCATCATCATGACGTCCAACATCGGTGCACGCCACCTGATGAAGCGCACCGGCCTCGGCTTCCAGTCGCAGCAGGAAGATACTGTCAACGACAAGGTCGAGGACATGGTGAGGACCGAGGTCAAGAAGACCTTTAATCCCGAGTTCCTGAACCGTCTCGACGAGGTTATCCTGTTCAGTCCGCTGAGCGAACAGGACCTCATCCAGATTGTGGAGCTCATGGTGACGCAGATCAACCAGAACCTCTCGCAGCGCTCCATCACCATCACGGTGACCGAGGAAGCTCGCAAGTGGATTCTCGACAAGACGGTCATCGACCGCAGCTACGGCGCTCGCCCTTTGCGGCGCGCCCTGCAGAAATACATCGAGGACCCGCTTTCGGAAGCGCTCATTCAGGGCACGATCAAGACTCGCCCCGCGTTCGTCGAGGTCTACCTCGACAACAACCAGCTCTTCTACCGGATGGTCGGCGAGGAGAGCAAGGACGGCGCCGTCCTCTTCAGTGCGTAATGCCTCGCGGTCGAACCTGGCCGCGTCCCGATTACAAAGCCGCCGGTCACCCGGCGGCTTTCCTTTTTTGCGGCACTCTCACCGAAAGATCATTTCCCGACGTGGACGACGTATTTTGCAGCGGCCATGTTTTCCGCGCGGTCGTAGACACGAACCACGACGACATGCTCCGACCCCGCTGCATTCTGCTGTGTGGGCGCGACGCCGCCATTTGCCGAGAGGAAGCCGGGATTTGGCGAGCCGGGGAGGGAAGTGTCATGCGCCGGAAGAGGCACGGAGAAGTCGTAGCTCTCGGTCTTGCTGTCGGAGAGGCCGCCGATGGGCGCGATGAACTGCCAGTCGCCGGCGTCGATGGAGAACTCGGCGCGCTCGAGAATGGAGAAACCATCCGCCGCGGTGAAGGTGATGTGCAGCTTGCCATTTTCGACACGGGCGAGGAGGTTTTGGATCTCCGGCGGCGTGTTATCGACATCAAAGTGAAGGCTGTTCCAGGAGCCGGTAAGAGCGTCGCCGGGTGAGTGCGAAGGGGCATCGGAGGCGACGACCTTGATGGTGTATCCGCCGTCGGGCAATAGACTGCTGTCGAACGAGTAAAAGCGATCAGCAAGGCCGTCCTTGAGAAGCTTCCAGCGAGTTTCGTTGTCGCCGCGATAGTAAACGGAATAGGTGAGCTGGTCATCGTTGGGGTCGTGGGCGACCCAGCGAACGGCGATGTAATCGCTATCTTGCAGGACTGCCGGAACAATTTCAGGCCGTGCAATCGGAGCCGCAGGCGCAGGCGTGGATTCAAAGCCGACATCGCTGGTGAGGCGCGGCGCGATCTGGAACCTGCTGCCGACCATGACGATGACGTCATCCACTTCGGGAGCGACATTCCTGGGCAAGTAGTTGAGGCGTACGTCTTCGACTTCCGGCGGAGTTGTGCCGGAGTGGAGGACTACCTTCCATTGGACGAAGCGAGCGGGAGGCGTGTCGAGTTCGGCGTCCTTCAGGAGATCGACTTTATGCCAGCCGCTCCAGTTGCGGTCGGGGTTATCGACGTTGCCGCTGCGGGCGTACATGTCCACATTGCCACGCCAGCGGGCCTCGGCGCGTCCCCAGCGGGAGAGGATTTTTGCGTCAAAGACATCGCTCTCATAGGAGCCTTCGCGCGGTCCGGAGGTGCGGAGGAGAAACGCTTTTCCGAGATTGCTGCTGACGGCATAGAGCGCTCCGCCCGGAGCGCGGGCAAAACCAATCACCTGGCTGGCGCTGGCCTGGAGAAGATCGGTGAACTCGCCGTTGGGGGAGATAGCGAAGATCTTGCCCTTGTTGCCGGTACCAGCGAGCAACTGTCCGCTGTGATCGAAACAGAGAGTGTATACAAGGTCATCGCGAGAGCTCCAGACGCGGCGGGGCGAGCCGTCGGGCGCGATTCGGTAGACCTCCGAACCGATGGCGCCAAGGCCTGGAATGGGCATCTGCACGAAGGGCGGTGTGGCCATGGAAGGGACTACGACCGGAGTGGAGTGGGGCACGGTGCTTACATGGGGCGTGACGACCGGAGCCGGAATGACGGGCGCGACGGCGGCGCGCTTGTCGCCAGCACCGGCGGCGTAAATGTTGCCGTGCGCGTCGATGGCGAGAGCGGTGATCTCCTTCTTGGGAGCGCTGTAGAGGATGAAACCCTGTCCGGTGGGCGAGATGCGATAGATGAGACCGCTGCCATCGGTGCCGGCGATGAGGTTGCCATTTGCGTCGAAAGCAATGGCGCGGATGTGCGCTTCATCACTCTTGAAAAAGACGGAGCCAGTGCCATTTTTCTCGACGCGGAAAATCTCGCCATGGTCGCCGGTGGCGACGTAGAGACGGCCTTCCTTGTCGAGCGCGAGCGCCCAGATGTATTTGGTCCCGGGATCGAAAAAGACAGAGGCCGTGTAATTGGGATCGAGTACGACGTTTGCGCGCTCGATATTGGACTTGGAGTGCGCGGCAGATTTTGCGCCGGGAGTGCGGCGGACGATGCGATAGATTTTGCCATCGGGCGAAGTGGCGGCGTAGATGGCTCCGTCGGGGGCGACGATGACGGCCTGTACCTGCAATTCCTCGGGTGCGAGGACGACGGAAATTTTACCTTCGGGCGTGATGCGATAAACGCGCGAGGGAGCCCCGGCGGCGGCAAAGAGATTGCCCTCGGCATCGCTGGCCACGGACCAGATATAAGTAGACGGAGTGGTGGCGAGGGTGGTGAGTTCAGGGGCGAGCTCGAGAGTGCCATCACTGCGAATGGCGACGCCCTTGGCGGTACCTTTTTCAAACTCTTCGTACTTGGTCTGATCCCAGGTCCGGGTGATCTGGGCGAAGGAGGATGCGGCCGCAAAGAGGAGGATGACGAGTGCGATGCGCGAAAATTTCATGGCGATTCCTGAATCGCTCCAAATTGGTTTCAAAAGATCGATATCAACGAATGGTTACGGTAATGACCTGCGCTCCGGTGACGACATAGTCGAGCGGAATGGATGCCTCGCTCACGGCCGACTCACCGACGACGACCATATCCTTGGTGCCGCGCATTCCCTCCATGACGTTCATGACGGAGAGCGGAAGAGTAGGCATGACCTTGTCGCCGACCATGGCTTGCGGATTGGCCTCCAGCAACGAGACATAAAGGCGCGAGTTGGAGTGCTCCTTGTTGAGCTGGGCGATGGTGGAGCCGAGGTCAAACTTCTGGCCAAGGACGGTGCCCATACTCCGCATCCGGTTGAGTGTATCGCCATCGCTGACGAGAATTCGCAGAGTACCGCGCGGCGTAGAGGTGGGGATGCGGATGGGAATCTGGCGGACAATGCGGTCGCCACGATAGGGACGGAGCACGGTCTCAACGACGATTTTGTCGCCGGGGCGAGCCTCGGTGACATCGGTGCGAGCGGTTTCAAGACGCGCCCAGCGGCGCTCCTTGATGAGATTGATGTTGAGATCAACGCCCTTAATCTCCGGGCGCTCGTAGGGATTATCAAAAATGCGGCTGAAGCGTTCGCCGACGGCCAGAGCAATGGACGCCGCCGTGGGATTGCCGCTATCGAGCGGCGTGTACATATTATCAATGCTGAGCTCGGGATACCCGGCGACATTGATGTCGCCCTTGACCCGGAACGTGGTGTCCTCGCCATATTCGTTGATGCCGAGAATGGCGTTGTAGACGGTGGACATCATGACGGTCGGCGTAAGACGCGCGTTATTGAGCACCTGGAAATGGAAAGTCTTGGGGTGCGAGATTCCGGTGAAGTTCAGGGTGACTGGGATCATCTGCGGGACCATGCCGAAGCGGCCAAGAATGCCGGTGTGGCGATCCTGGACGAAGGCCCCGATGGTCTGATTGGTGGTGGCAATCTTAAATGAATTGGCCGGAGATGGAAGCGTGGCAAGAATGGTGGACTTCGTCATGGGCATGTCCACTTTGCCGTAATTGAGGAACGCGTGTCCGCAGGCGAGCAGGTGCGTGGCGTCGATGTATGTGACGGTGCACGTGGCGGCGATGTTCATGTCTCCCTGGACGAGAACGGCGCCGATGGAGGAACCGGGCACAATGGGGGCAGTCTGTATCGTGTTGCTGCTGGAACCGACGCCCACGACGGGCAGAACTCCAGCGGCTTCGAACTGCGGCGCAAATTGACGAATGGCATCTTCACTGAAGCCACTAAAGGCCAGCGGAGTTTCGATCGGCTTGAGCAGACTGGCAAACTGCTGCGTGCCCGGCACGTTTGGGGTGGCACCCGGACCGGCGGCGGGAGCTGGGCGCGGCGTTTGGGCCGCAGCGTCGGAGCCTTCGCGCGGAGATGAAGAGTCCATGGCGTCGATTTCAAGCATGGAAGCGATAGGAGTGACGCCGGCGATGGGCTCCTTGGAGAAGTCACCAATGCGGTAGGCGAGCGCGCCCACGAGTTTGCCGTCGATGTAGACAGGACTGCCGCTCATACCCGCAACAACGCCGGTGTACTCGGGTTTTTTCCCGTAGAGACGTATGAGTATGACGTCGCCCTTGGGGCCCGTCATGTTGCGGAGGATGCCGAGGACCTCCAGATCCATCTTCTCCGGAGTTGTTCCCTGGAAGACGGTGTAAGCCACGCCACGCATGCCAACCTTGACATCCTTGAGCGGCATGATGGGAACGCTGAGCTTGGCAGGGAGGTCAGAAGCCAATGCGCCGGCGGCGAGGAAAAGTACGAGCAGAGCAAGAGAAGCCACTCGTACGAATGGAAGACGAAGAGATAACTTGCCGGACGACGGCGCGCGCATTCTACAACCCTCCTGCGGGCCCAAGAACCTGCTGCCAGTGGAATGCAGCTACCGGTGAGGCGGCAGTTGCAAGACACTGGAGGCTACGATCAATCACCACTTGTGCGCCGGAAACGAGTGCGAGAACGGGCGCCCGGAGTACCGCGTTAGTGGCGCGGAAAAGCTTGTAAAACAAGCAAAAGACGTCACACTGGTGGATACGTGCATCTATACTAACAAAGACTCCCATGCAAGAGGCATCCATGTCCGATCCAAACCGCGTCCGTTGGAGCACGACCTGTAGTAAACCCGGAACCAGAGCCGTAATACTCGCGCTGGCCTTCGGATTGGCGTTGTTCTCAGTTGCGGCATTTGCACAGGATTCGCAGTCGCAGTCACAGCAAACAAACGATCAAAAGCCAAAGCAGGCACCGCCTCCAGCAGCGGGCGGACCACAGGGCGACCTGGGGCCAATTGCAATTCCGAAAAAGACCGAACAACAACAAAGCACCCCGCTACCACCTCCTCCGCCGAAGGTGCCGACGGGGATGCCAAACTACTCCGTTACAGTAGATGTCCCACTGGTCAATCTGGACGTAATGGCTTTGACAAAAGATGGACATTTTATTCCCGGACTGAGAAAAGAATACTTCCGGGTGACGGAGAATGGGGTTCTGCAACAGATCCAGGGGTTCAGCCAGAGCCAGGCGCCAATTACGGCAGTGCTGCTGATCGAGTTCTCAAACACGAACTACCGCTTCATGTATGACGCGTTGAACGCGGCCTACGCCTTTGCCGACACGCTGAAGAAAGACGACTACGTGGCGGTGGTGGAGTACGACATGAAGCCGAACATCCTGCTGGACTTTACGCAGGATAAGCAAAAAGTCTACGCGGCGCTGAACCAGTTACGGGTGCCGGGCTTCAGCGAGAGCAACCTCTTCGACGCACTCTACGACACGCTGGACAGGCTGGATCGCATCCAGGGGCGGAAGGAAATCGTCGTGGTGGGCAGCGGACTCGATACGTTCAGCCGCATCACGTA
>Ga0307375_10000259_pt1 | contig 71258 bp, 68 predicted proteins | sample TR1MG_FD_202531 | JGI IMG/M metagenome (GOLD analysis project Ga0307375, IMG submission 202531) | Soil microbial communities from Risofladan, Vaasa, Finland - TR-1 | ecosystem: Environmental > Terrestrial > Soil > Coastal area > Acid sulfate soil | place: Finland: Risofladan, Vaasa | collected... | reverse complement strand
GGCACGGTGCTGTGCTTCATCCTGTTTGTCTGCACGGCGATGATTTACGCCTGCCTGAAATTCCTGCAGGAATGGCATAGCCCCCTTACGGTGGTGAACTACCTGCTTCTGGGCAGCGCTTCCGGCTTTACCCTGGCGACGGCCTATTCGGTCTATGCCGCGCCCGACCTGGTGGGGTTCTACGGCAAATGGGCAATGGTGATCACCCTGCTGGCGCTGGTAACGCGCGCTGCATCGCTGGTGCGTAACGCCCGCCTGAAACCGAAATCCACCCTGCAATCGGCGATAGGCGTGCGCCATAACAAAATTGCACAACAATCGCAGGGGTTCATGGGCGGCTCGTTCAACACCCGGGAATTCTTCCACGGCAAGGGGATAAGCTTGCTGCGCTCGGTCAAATGGATATTCCTGGTGACGGTGTTCGCGCTGCCCTTGCTGCTCCTGGCCAGCGGGCTTTCCACTTCCGCGACGGTGTTGCTGTCCGCCGCTTTTCTGGTTCAATATGCGGGATTGCTCGCCGAACGCTGGTTTTTTTTCGCTCAGGCCAATCACCCGCAAAACCTGTATTACCAGGCTATCTCCTGACTTCGCCATCGCACGGAGACGTCATGGCGAATTTTCCTGGCCCTGCCTGTTCCGATTCTCGCCAGGAGTGCATGGTGAATAGCACCGCGATCATCGGCGACCAGGGTGCGATCCCGGCGGACACGAACCCCCAGGGCTATTGCCACATCCATCGAGCACCGATACTATCCGGAAAGGATAAATCTGCCCGACAACAAGGGAATACCCAATGGCAAACCTGCAAGCACTGACCCAGCCCAAGATCGAAGATCGCGAGTCTTTCGAGGAATACCAGGACAACCTCAAGGATCTCGCTCCCCAGATTGAGCAGGACGTGGCCCGGCTCAAACAGTCTCCCGCCGACCCGGTGATCCTGTCCAACCTGTTTCGCACCCTGCACAACATCAAGGGGGATGCAGCCTTATGCAAGGTGGAAATCGGCGTGATTATCAGCCACCCGCTCGAAACCCTGCTGGGGCGGGTGCGATCAGGCGAGCTGGGTTTTACCGAATTGCTCGGCGAAATGATTCTGCTGACAATAGACCGTCTGGAGCTGGCCGTGGAAACGATGGCCGGGGGCAAGCCGCTCGCCAACTTGCAGCTCGTCAAGCTGGTGGAGGGCCTGGAAAGGCTGAGTAAAGTCCAGCAGAACCAGATGGATGCGATGATCAGCGACATCATCGAATTGGTTACCAGCTTCCGCCCCGTCGTCATCGGGGCGGAAGTCGAAACCGGCAAAGTGGAGCAATCCGCGATTCCCCGCGCCCAGAATGAAATCGCTGCGGACCTGCGCTTCTTCCGCTCGCTGGCCCAACAGCTCGAAAGCCGCTCCCCCCATTTCCGCGGCCGCACCGTCCGCACGCTGCACCTTGCCCTGGCCACCAACCGGGCCGCAGGCAAACCGGTCGATCCGGTGCAGTTGGAGGCCGCCATCTACATGCACGATATCGGCATGACGCTCCTGCCCGAGTCGGTCTGGCTCCTCAAATCGGGGAAGCTCAGCGAGGGCGACAAGGAAGCCCTGCATGCCCACCCCGGCTTCAGCGCGGGCCTGCTGGAGCGCATGGCAAACTGGAAGGCTGCCGCAGAAATGGTGGCGCAGCACCATGAAATGTCCGACGGCGCGGGCTACCCGGCCGGACTGATGGCCGACCAGATCTGCGCCGGCGCCAAAATCCTGGCCATGGTGGACGCCTTCGAAGCGGTGATGCTGAAACATGCCCACCGCGGCCAGAGCCGCTCCATGCTGCGCGCCATTGCGGAAGTCAATGCCTGCGACAACCAGTTCGCCGAAGAGTGGGTCGGCCCCTTCAATTCGGTGATCCGCCAGATGATCGGGGCTTGAAATGTTGCGTGAATCCTGAAGACTTGCAGCGCCTGGTTACCGTTGCCATGCCTTACGGCAAATACAAGGGCCGCCTGATTGCCGACTTGCCTGGACGGTACCTTAACTGGTTTGCCCGCACCGGTTTTCCAACCGGAGAAATCGGTCGGCTATTGGCGCTGATGCAGGAGCTGGATCACAACGGTTTGTCGCCTCTGCTCGACCCGCTCCGAAAAGACAAACCTGAAAAACACGATTGAATCCAAAAACCATTTTAGCCACGGATTATCAATGTTAATCCGTGGCTGAGCTGTTTTTTTTAGGTTGAATCGCCGTTTTTTCAGATGTACCTAGCCGCCAGGCAGGCTTGTTGAATAATGGCGCTGGATCTCGCAGGATAAGATCCGGCGCGGAAAATGGCGCCAGCCGTTCAAGAAAATCCAGCAGTTCCAGCGCGGGAGAGTTGCGGAAAAAGCGCGCCATGGGAATTTCCATCCAGATTCGGTCGGTGTAAGCATAAAGTTCATAGGGGATATCGCCGATCCCGTCATGGTTGCGGTCGAAGCCTTGATAGTCATCCCAGTAATTGCCGCGAAAATCGTTGGCGAGCGCGTCACCGATGCCAAACATGGTGACATGGACAAGGTTGTTCTCGAAGCTGTTGCCATACACGGCATGACCGCCGCGCTCGCCGTAAAAACGGATGCCGATGGCATTGTGGGCAATGCGATTGCCGCGCAACAGGATTCTGCCCGCGGCTTCGATCGGCGAATCGGCGAGAATGCCGACGGCGCAATGGACGATCTCATTGCCTTCCGCCACGCCCTCCTCGCTCATCTTGAAGGCCAGCCCCACGCCGCTCACGCCCAGCGAGTGGAATATCAGGTTGTGTCGAACCGACACCCGGTCGGAATTCAGCACAATGATCCCGGTGGCGGTTCGATAGAGCGAGTTGCGCTCGATCACGCTATCCGGCGAAAAAAACAGGTGGATACCGTAGCGGCTGTTGCGGATGACGTTACCGACGATATGGTTGCGCGGCGAATTCATCAGCACGAGATCACGCGCCTGATCGATATCGTTGCCTTCGACCAGGTTGTCCATGCTGTACCAGAGGCGGATGCTCTCGCCCCGCATCGCCAGTTCCGCCGGTCTGGAACGGATGCGGTTGCGCCGCAGGATGTTGTGGTTGGCCCGTTTCAGGCTGATGCCGAACAGCGTGCCCTCGACCACGTTGTCCTCGATGCTGTTTTCATCGCCACTTAGCGCAATACCGGTGTCCAGCCGGTCGTGGGAATCGCCGGAATTGGTCAGCCGTAAACCCCGCACCACGGCGCCGCTGGCATTGATGATCAGCACCGAGCCGGTACCGCCGCCATCCACCGTGACCTTGCCGCCGCCATCGATGATGATCTGGCGCGAGATCGTTGCCGGTCCGGCATAGGTGCCCGGTTTGGGGCGCAAGGTCCCGCCGGCAGGCGTGGCGTCGATCAGTGCCTGGAACGAAGGGAAGGCTGCCGACGCAGTCAGGGGAAAAACCAGCAGCAGAAAAAACAGATTTTTGATCACAGGTAATCGGTAATTAGGACGAGCACCAATATAACAACATCTCCCTCATTATCCGCAATGAGAAACATCAATCACTGCTTTCCTTCCAGTTCTTCCCAGCGCGCCAGCACCTTCAGCAGTTCTTCCTCGATCTCGGTATTGCGCGCCTGCAGGCGCTTTACCTCGCCGGGGTCGGTGCGGTAAAGCTCGCCGTCCGCCAGTTTCTCGCCGATGGTCTGCTGCTCCTGCTCCAGCGCCTCGATCTGCTTGGGCAGAGCTTCCAGCTCACGAACTTCCTTGAAAGAAAGCCGGGTTTTTGTCGCTGGCTTGGTCTCTGCCGCCTTCGTCCTGGCGGCAGCGGCGGGTTTTTTCTCGGCTTCGGTTGCGGCGCGCGGCCGGCAGCGCAGCCAGTCCTCATAGCCGCCGGCATATTCGGCCAACCGGCCGTTGCCTTCGAAAGCGATAGTCGAGGTCACCACGTTGTCGAGGAACGTCCGGTCATGGCTCACCAGGAACAGGGTGCCGGAATATTCCAGCAACAGCTCTTCGAGCAGTTCCAGGGTTTCGATATCGAGGTCGTTGGTCGGCTCGTCCAGCACCAGCACGTTGGCGGGACGGGTGAACAGCCGTGCCAGCAGCAGGCGGTTGCGCTCGCCGCCGCTGAGGGAAGAAACCTTGGCGCGAGCCCGCTGCGGTGGAAAGAGGAAATCGCCGAGGTAGCTGATGACGTGTTTCTTCACCTCGCCGATTTCGATGAAGTCGTTGCCCTGGCTGATGGTGTCGATCAGCGTCGCGTCCTCGTCGAGCTGTTCGCGCATCTGGTCGAAGTAGGCGACGGCGAGCTTGGTGCCGCTCTTTACCGTGCCGGAATCGGGCTGCAACTCGCCCAGGATGAGCTTGAGCAGGGTGGTCTTGCCCGCGCCGTTCGGCCCGATCAGGCCGATGCGGTCGCCGCGCATGATGCGCGTGGAAAAATCCCGGATGATGGGCTTGCCGCCGAAGGATTTCGAAACATGCTCCAGTTCCGCCACCAGCTTGCCGGAGCGATCTCCCGCATCGAGTGCGAGCCGGGCCTTGCCGGTCTGATTGATGCGTGCCGTATGCTCGCGCCGCAACTGCTCCAGCCGCCGCACGCGGCCTTCGTTGCGGGTGCGCCGGGCTTTGATACCCTGGCGTATCCACACTTCTTCCTGGGCCAGGACCTTGTCGAATTTTGCATTCTGAATTTCTTCAGATTCAAGCATTTCCTGCTTCCTGCGCTGGAAAGCGGAGAAATTGCCGGGAAAGCTCGCCAGCTGTCCCCGGTCCAGTTCGATGATGCGCGTGGCGACATTGTCGAGAAAGCGCCGGTCGTGGGTGACGAACAGCACGCCGCCGGCAAAGGACTTGAGCAGCTCCTCCAGCCATTCGATGGCGGCCAGATCCAGATGGTTGGTGGGTTCGTCCAGCACCAGCACATCCGGCTCGGCAACCAGGGCGCGGGCCAGCGCAACGCGCTTTTTCCAGCCGCCGGAGAGCGACGAAACCAGGGCATCTTCAGGCAAGGCGAGGCGGCTCATCACCGCGTCGATGCGGCTTTGCTGGCGCCAGCCGTCGCGCGCTTCCAGTTCGCCCTGCAAGTGTTGCATGCGCTCCAGCAACGCATCGACGTCCGCGCCCTCTTCTCCCAGCGCGTGGGAAACCGCATGGTAATCGATCAGCAACTGGCTCAGGCCCACCAGCCCCTCGGCCACCGCTTCGAATACCGTATGGCCGGGATCGAGCTGCGGTTCCTGCGGCACATAGGCCAGATTCAGCGCCGGAGCGCGCCACACCTTGCCGTCGTCGGGGAACGCCACGCCGGCAATGATCTTCAGCAGGCTCGATTTGCCGCCGCCGTTGCGACCGATCAGGCCGACCCGTTCGCCGGTGTCGAGCTGCAAATCCGCCTGATCCAGCAAGGGATGGTGGCCATAGGCGAGGGAAACTTTTTCCAGTGTAACGACAGGCATAATGAGATAAAACCGAAACGCGGCGAAATCGCCTGGTGATAAATGAACTTAAAAACGGCTTTTAACCACGGATGCACACGGATTGACACCGATAAAACAAATGGCTGCGCATAAGCCAGCTACCCGCTTAAGGGTGACCTATGTGCTTGACACAATCCTTGGTAATCCGTGCACATCCGTGTCGCCTAGAGGCGCCTACTTTCGGTAATCCGTGGATAAACTGCTTTTTAAAGCGATGGGTTACCTTCGTGAGCATAGGTTTTTTCGTGTACGGCCTGGCATGCCATACAGCGCACGGCGGTTGGATACACCAGCAGGCGCGCAAACGGAATGTCGGCTCCGCAATCGACGCAAGAGCCAAAATCACCTGCGGCGAGGCGACTGGACGCCACCTCGATTTCGCGCACCTCGGTAACCTGCCGATCAACTATTGCCGCATCCATGTCGGCGATCAAATCCGCCACCGACTCATCTGCCAGATCGGTCACGCGGCCCGCCAGATCGATGTAATGCTGCTCGCCAGAACGTGCCAGTTCATCGCGAATTTCCTCGAGCAGCTGTCGATGGCGCTGTTCCAGGGCCTGCCTGATCTGTGCGGTTTCGTCAGCAGTAAAGACAACCATATTTCAAACTCCTCATAATATTCCAGCGGAACAGCCAAAAGCGTAATTTTATCACAGGGCACCGGGCTGCCGTTTTGTCATCGCCTGTCCGGTCCTAAAAACCGCGTTTACCCACAGATGAACACGGGTTAACACAGATAAAAACAAGGGGTTGTTGACGATTTTCGGCTCACCCGAAAAGTGATTACGAAGAGAAGATCAACTCTTTGATAATCCGTGGCTAATCTGCTTTTTATAGGTTTAAATTACGCTGCGCCCGCCGTGAAATATAGCGGCATGCCTGGTCATCCGGATGATCCAGGAACCACCCCCGGCACAGCGCCCCGACCCATTCCGGATGGCTCCTGGCGGCGTCGTTCAGCCAGTTGGCCACGGAATCCTGTACATAGCGGGCTTCGTCGCGGCGGCACGGCTCAAGCAAAGGCAGTCCGTGCCAGGGCTCCGCCTGCAACAGCGGAATGTGCTTTGCCCATACCCCGCGTGGCCGCGTAATCTCAACGGCGAAACGACGCAGATTGGCATCCGGCTCAGATGCCCAGCCGTTCAGCAGGGCGATCGCATCGAGCGGGGCGGCAGCGACAACCGGCCGCAACGCCAGCCAGGCCCATTCGCGTACGCCGAAATGGCGGTCTGCGGCCAGCGGCCTCATCGCCATGAATTTCTCCGAAAATCCCAGCTCCGGATGCAGGGCGATGGCAAAGCAGGCAAAACCCCGCACCGTATCGGCCGGGTGAGCGGTTAGCTGCCGCAGCGCCTGCGTGCTGCCGAATGCGCCGTTCTCGCCCAGCACCCGGCCAGCCAGTTCCATGCGCTTCACCAGCCCATGCCCGGAAAAATCCCGACATGCCGCTTCACGCGCCAGCCCCGCCACATCGCCAGACCAGTCGCGCAACGTTTCCGGCAGCACAACGGAAAAATCCATCGCCGCCTGCTCGGTCAGGGTCGCCGTTTCGATTTTACCGCGATTGAGAAGCGCGACCAGTTCGGGCGGAATATCGCGAAACCGGACATACCCCTTCCGCCCCGGCGCAAATTGGCGGCTGTAATCGATTTTTTCCATCCGGTAATTTTAGCGTAAAACCACTATCTCACTTCGGCATCTCAGCAGTTAATGCTGCGGTTTTAAAAACCCGGTTGAACCGCAGAGACGCAGAGGCGCAAAGAAAAAAACCATGAGTTACAGCATTACGCGACCTCATCCATTTGGAAAGATGGAAAATCTGGTGCACCCCATTTATTCCTCTGCGCCTCTGCGGTTAAGCAATTGCCGTTTTCATTTTCAGTCAACCGGAAAACCAGTGAATGAGGTTTACCTCGGCCGGAATGCGGGCTTCCTGATGCCAGGCGATGGCCCGCGGCGTGAAATCGGCGGCAGACCGTTCGGTAGCGATAAAACATTGGTAAATGTAGCCATGGGTTGCACCCGGTATGCCGGCCTGGCATTCCATTACCTGCACCGTCACCGCATCGTCTTCCAGCGGGTCGGCGTACATCTGCACCTGCACGAATTCCGGCGGGATTTCGCCCAGATAGACATGCAGGGCAAAGAACCATCCGCCCGGCCGTTGCTGCACCTCCTTGTTCGACAGATGCACCTCATGCCAATGCCGTCTGACTGTGGATTCCCAGGCAGCGAGCTCTTTTGCGAGGCTTCCGCCGCCTGCGCTGCGCCTCCGATACGCCGCAACGGCGGGGAGATAGGCGTCGCGCACGTAGTCCTGCAGCATACGGTTGCTGCTGAATTGCGGCGCAAGTTGGGACATGCTGGCGCGCATGCGCGCCGTCCACTCGCGCGGGATGCCTTGCGCATCGCGGCGATAAAACATGGGCACGATTTCCTGCTCCAGCAGGCAGTAAAGCTGCTCGGCTTCGATATCGTCCCAGCCCGGCTCGGTATGTTCCATACCATCGCCCAGCGCCCAGCCGACTTCGGGAGCGTAGGCCTCGGCCCACCAGCCGTCCAGTTCGGAAAGATTAAGACCGCCGTTGACCAGGACCTTCATGCCGGAAGTGCCGCTTGCCTCCCATGGCCGGCGCGGGGTGTTGATCCACACATCCACGCCTTGCACCATCTCCTGCGCGAGATTCATGTCGTAATCTTCCAGAAATACCACATGCGCGCGAACCTCCGGACGGAGCTCGAATTCCGTCCATGCCTGGATGAAGCGCTTGCCGGTTTCGTCCAGCGGATGGGCCTTGCCGGCGACGATAAGCTGCACCGGGCATGCCTGGCCAGTCAGCAGCCGTGCCAGTCGCCCGGCATCGCGCAACAGCAGGTTGGGCCGCTTGTACTCGGTGAAACGCCGTGCGAAGCCGAGCGTGAGCACGTTCGGGTCCAGGATATTGCCGGCCTGCGCAATGGTTTCGGCGTCCGCGCCGCGCTGGCCGAGTTGGCGTGCCAACCGATGGCGCGCGTAATGCACCAGATCGCTCCGCTCCTCGCTGCGAAATATCCACAGCGCCTCGTCGCTCAGCTCCCGGATGGCGCCTGACAGTTTTTCGGGCATACCCAACCAGCGGTCCTTGCCGCAGGTGCCGGTCCATATCTTGTCAGCCCAGGGCGAGTCCCACGAGGAGACGTGCACGCCATTGGTGATATAGCCAACGGGCACCTCGCGTTGCGGCCAATCCGGATAAAGCCCCTGAAAAATGCGGCGGCTGACTGCGCCATGCAGTTGGCTCACACCATTGATCGTGCCGCAGGTGCGCGCAGCCAGATAGGCCATGTTGAACGATTCACCGTCTGATTCGGCATCCCTTCGGCCCAAGGTCAGCAGTTCGTGCGGCGAAATGCCCAGTTGCGTGGCGTAATGGGTAGTGCCGTATTCAGTAAGCAGACCCAGCGGAAAAGTATCGAAAGCTGCGGCTATCGGGGTGTGGGTGGTGAATATGTTGCCGGCCCGGGTTGCCCAAAGCGCCTCCCAGAAATCGACGCGATTGTCCTCCATGAATTGCCGCGCCCGTTCAAGCGTTACCAGGGCGGCGTGACCCTCGTTGAGGTGGCATACATCCGGATGCAGTCCAAGCGCCTCCAGCGTGCGCCATCCGCCAACGCCGAGCACGATCTCCTGCACCAGGCGCATCTCCACGCCGCCGCCGTACAGTTTGCCGGTGATGCCGCGGTCGGCAGGGCTGTTCATGGGATCATTGCTGTCCAGCAGGTACAGGTTCACCCTTCCCACCCGCGCCTGCCACGCGCGCAGGATCAGCGTCCGCCCCGGAAGCTCGATGGGCACCCCGAGCCAGCCGCCGTCGGCATCGCGAACCGGCGTGATGGGCATATTGGCGGGCGTGTTGTAGGGATATATTTCAAGCTGCCTGCCGCGGGCGTCGAGCATCTGGCGGAAGTAGCCCTCCTGGTACAAGAGCCCCACCGCGACCAGCGGCACGCCCAGGTCGCTTGCGGTTTTCAGGTGATCGCCGGCCAGCACCCCCAGTCCGCCGGAATACAGCGGCAGGGCTTCCGCCAGGCCATATTCCATGCTGAAGTAAGCGACAAGCGCATCACTATCCGGATGCATGCTGCCGAACCAGGTGCGGGCCGAAGAATAATCGCGCCGTGCCTGCATCAAATGCTCGATCCTGGCCCGGAATTCCTCGTTCTTGGCCAACTGCTCCAGGTTTTTTTGCGAAATGTTCTGCAGGATCAGCCATGGGTTCCTGGTTCGCGCCCAGACTGCCGGCGCCATCTCCTTCCACAAGAGATCCGCCGCGTGACTCCAGGTCCAGCCCAGATCAAGGCTGAGCTCGGCCAATCCCGCCATGTCTTCGGGCAGGTGCCTTAAAAAGGGGTGTATCGAGGGTGTTTCCATTTGTTTGCCTGTCTCAATCATGACGCTATCAACATTCATTCCGTCGCCAGCGTGGCGCACATGGAGAAATAATAGATTACGTTCTTCTGATTAACCTGTTTATTTGGGAGGATTGGATAGCAAAGTGCCATAGTAGGCCGAAAAATCGGAGATTTGCCCAAGCAATCCGGGCAACGCGCTGTTTGCCGCCAGAACTCCGCCATACGGGTCATCGCTGGGCGCGTTTTCGAATGCCTCGAATTCTTTGGTAGCCAACACCCGATGATTTGCCTGCTCGACAAGCTGGACACGCAATTTCAGGTGAAGCCGGCTGGGGGAGCTCATGAATTCCTGTCGCAGAAGGACAAGTTCCATATCCAGGCGAATATCGCCTCTTGATGTCTCAGCGGCAGAGGTCACAGCACGAAATCCGCTTTGCCTTTCCAGCGCTCTTTCCAACAGAGGAGCGATCATCTTCGCGGGAGAATCCACCCAGCGGTTTCTGGCGAAATATTCGAGGACATGGGGTTGACGCACGAAAGCCATGCGTGACGTATCGTAACCCGGCATTGCACGAATCGGGCTGATAGACAGGGTCAATGGGATCGGTCTGACATGCTCTGCCTGGCTTGGTTGTGCCTCTATCAGGTAAGTGTGTTGAAACTCCGTTTCCACTGGACGGAAACTTGCGCAGCCGGCAAGCACCAGGATCAAAACCGGGGAGATGGTCTTGCTGCCGTATTTTTTTCCACGGAAATGCCACATTCTGCCAACTCCCCTATTCGCCAGGACCCGGCTCGGGCTGAGGCTTCCCGAATACCAGGGTGGCTGGATTGCTTTCCAGTTGGTCGCTTACCCGACGCAACGAGGCGCTTAAATCCCTCAAATCATTGACAAGCAGCCGCATGTCCTGAAGTGTGTCTGGTACAGCGGACACAGCGCGACCGGTCTCTCTTGTTGTGTGTGAAGCTTCATTTGCCAAGCGCTCCACCGCTTCTGCGCTATGTCCGACATGCTCGATCAGTTGTTCCAGTTCAGCGCTGGCGCGTGCGCTATGCTTCAGTGTTAGTGCGGCATTATCGACACTGGCCTGGATTGATGTTGAGCGCGAAGCCAGAGCGCGTGTAACTTTATCGATTTGCTCCAGGCTGTGCTTGAAAGTACGACGGTTGTCCTCATCCATCACGGCATTGACCTTGTCGGCAACGCCATTGATGCTCGCCAGCAGGCTGGTCAGCGCGGTATCCAGCCGTGTCATCAATGACGGCCCTGCCTGGATTACCGGGTATTCCCCGGTGGGTCCGGGTTTCAGCAAGGGAGACTGTGAACTGCCTCCGGAAAGTTCGACATAGGCGATTCCGGTCAGCCCTTGCGTGCGCAGCACGGCTACAGAATCCACCTTGACGGGGGTTCCGTGCTCGATTTTGAGCAGCAGTCTTACCCTTTCGGAGTTTGATGGGTCCAGCGCAATGCCGCGAACGTTGCCGACCTCGACACCGCGATATTTTACCGAGGCATTTAAATTGAGGCCGGAAACGGACTCGCTCATGAAAACATAATAGGAATCGTAGGTTTTGCGATATCGGCCGTCCGTGCCTAACCAAAGCAGAATGGCGACCAAAGCCGCACCCAGCAGCAGGGTGAAGAGTCCTACAATGGCGAAATTTACTTTCGATTCCACGCCTGCTCCCAAGCCGCACGACCGCGCGGTCCATAAAAATACTCGCGCACCATGGGGTGATCCAGCTTCGATAATTCTTCCATGGTGCCCATCCCCAGTAAATGCCCTTCTCCCAGAATGGCTACCCGATCCGCGACTCGCCAGAGCAAGTCAATATCGTGCGTTACTATCAGAATGGTCAATCCGAGCAATTCTTTCAAGTGTTTTACCAACTCATCAAGGCCGCCGGCGCTCAGAGGATCAAGACCAGCCGTGGGCTCGTCCAGAAACAGCAGTTCCGGATCGAGTGCGATGGATCTTGCCAACGCAGCCCGCTTGCGCATGCCGCCAGAGAGTTCGGAAGGAAATTTATCTCTGGCACTCGCTGGCAAACCGACCAGACTGATCTTGACGGCCGCGATTTCCTTGATGAGTTTTTCGCTCAGATCCGTATGCTCATACAGCGGCATGCTGACATTTTCAGCCACTGTAAGTGCGCTGAACAGTGCTCCGCGCTCGAACATGACACCCAGCCGGCGGCGCAAAAACAGGGCATCCTCTTCACTCATCCCCTGAACTTCATTGCCGAATACTTTAATTGTGCCGGAAACTGGCCGCTGAAGCTGGATAATTTCCCTCAATAGAGTCGATTTCCCGCAGCCGCTGCTCCCTGCCAAAACAAAGATTTCTCCACGTTGCACGGTAAGGCTTACATCCTCGTGCACCACTGCCGCGCCAAAACGGGTATGCAGATGGCGAATTTCAATGACCGGATCGTTTGGTGTGCTCATATCTTCAGCCAGCTGAAGATCACGGAAAATAGCGCGTCAAAGACGATAACAAGGAAAATCGCCTGCACCACGCTGACCGTTGTTTGTCTGCCCACGCTTTCTGAGCTGCCGCTTACGCGAAACCCCTGGAAGCAGCCAACGAGGGCGATTATTGCCGCAAAAACCGGGGCTTTGCCAACACCGACGAGAAATGAACTGACCTGGATGGAATCGCCGAATCGATCGAGAAATTCGACAAAGCTGATATTGAGCTGGCTTTGAGCCATGATCATGCCGCCGAACACACCCAGGATATCGGCATATACCGTAAGCAAGGGCAGCGCTATAATCAGCGCGACCATCTTGGGCAACACGAGCAAGTCCATTGGCGAAACGCCAATAGTTTGCAGGGCGTCGATCTCTTCCGTAACCTTCATGGTACCGATCTGCGCCGCATAAGCCGATCCCGAACGTCCTGCCACGATGATTGCCGTCAGAAGCGGAGCCATTTCGCGCAGGATGGAAAGCCCCACCAGATCAGCGACAAAGATATTGGCACCGTAGCGCGCCAACTGCTCGGCACCCTGGTAGGCAATGACCACTCCAATGAGAAAGGCAAGCAAGCCGACAATGGGCAGAGCATTGAATCCGGCAACTTGAAGATTGAACAGGATGGCACGCCATCGTATGCGCGAGGGCTGCATCAGGCAGCGCCAGGTAGCCAGGCTGGTTTCACCCAGGAATGAGAGGATACCCAGCAATTGCTCCAGATGGAGCCAGACCTTCCTGCCTGTCCTTTCAAGAAAGCCACGCTGCTCCTCTACCGCCCTTCCCTCCTCAACGGCGTGTATCCGGATCAGATCAAGCAACGCCCCATGCTCCCGGCGCAAACCCCGCGTTGAAACAGTGCATCCCATGGCTTCCAGTTGGCGGATGGTACGGAAGATCAGCCATGCTCCGGCAGTATCCAGGTCGTTGACCGATGAACAATCTACCGTCACAGGTCCAGGTTGAGGCATGGAAAGCCGCTCCAGGCACTTCTCAAGCAAGCGGGAATCTCGCAGTATCCAGGTACCGGAGAAATAAATGACGGCGCCCTCTTCCGACATTTCGAGGTTCGCTTCAGCTTCCGACATGGTGGAGGCGTCTTTCATGAAGAGACTTTAGGCAACAAGCACCGGGGTTGTCAAACCTGGCGGCGTTCCATGAATGCCTGTGCAGGGGTGTCACTGACCGCCGTCAGAAGAAGTTGTCTCATTTTTTGAGCATAGGGCAAAACCGGAAAATATTCCTGTAGATCGGCTCTTTCTGCCAGCTCAACCGCCAGTGAGTTTACAAAAATCGTCCCGATTACCGGCAACTGAGCATTTGCCCGCCGCTTTATGGCCGACTGATACTCCCAAGCCGACGTCAACCCGTGTAAAATGGCGTATCGCCCCAGTAGCTCAGTGGATAGAGCGACCCCCTCCTAAGGGGTAGGTCGGACGTTCGATTCGTCTCTGGGGCACCAGCCCTCCTGGCCGATATGTCAGAGCACGTAATTCTTTGATTTTATCGAGGCCGGACCGGGATTAAGAACCGGGAAGGCAATACCCAGGGCATGTTGTCTGCCCGATGAAAAACAACTGACCGATCGACCGGCACAATAGCCAGAAATGTGGGTTTCACCACTGAAAAATCATGCATCATGAATAAAACAAGCGATAGCGAACTCCTTGAGGAACACTTCGACGCACTGGAAATTCTGGCCGAAGAAGCGTGCAGCGAAGCCGATGCGCTCCCCGTCCTCAAGCCGGTCGAGACTCGCACAAACATACGCCAGCAAGAACGCTATTTGGTCAGATGGCGGATGGCTATCGTCTTCGATGAAGATAAAGGCAAGGACACCTTCCATGGCAGGGTAAACGACATTTCCATGGGTGGAATCAGCATCCACTGCGATCAGAATATCTTTTATAAAGGCAATGTGACTTTATTGCTGGCGGTTCCGCCGCTCAATGTCGCACACAGTAAAAGAATCCTTGAAATCAAGAGCCGTGTGGTTTACACCATACTTTCTAAAAATTCGTTCCGAATTGGCTTTCAATTTATCGGGTTCAAGGCGGGGGATGAAGAATTCCTGGAAAAACGCCTGAAAAGCAACCACACCCTTTACCGGGATTTCGAACCGCCGCAGGAGTGATTCGCCAATTCGCCGGAGCACATGAAGAATGGACTCGGTTTTCTTTTGGTTATCCAAGCTGGCGTGGCTGATCATCGCTCCGGACAGTCTGCTAGTGATTCTGGCGCTCGTGACCTGGGCGCTGCTATGGCATGGAATGAACCGGATGGCAAAGCGGATACTGGGTCTTGCAGCCATTGCCATGCTGATCGTGGCGCTCTTCCCTGTAGGCGAATGGGTTCTTTATCCGCTGGAAAAAAGGTTTTCTGCAAATCCCGTTCTGCCACAAAAAATCGATGGGATTATCGTGTTGAGCGGCGCCGAGGATGCAAACCTTTCCGCCATATGGAATCAGGTGGAGCTAGGCGATGGCGCGGAGCGCCTGCTGGCATTCCTGGCTCTGGCAAGACGATACCCTGAAGCGAAGCTGGTGTTTGCAGGCGGGAGCGGAAGCATGGTGAACCAGGCGCACAAAGGGGCGGATGTGGCGAAAAGGTTATTTGAACAGCAGGGGCTGGACGTCTCGCGGATCACCTTTGAAAGAGAATCCAGAAACACTTTTGAAAACGCCGTGTTGAGCAAGGCACTGGTCAAACCCGCTCCCGGGGAAAACTGGATATTGATTACATCCGCTTTTCACATGCCGCGCTCAGTCGGAATTTTCTGCCGGGCGGGATGGCCGGTGATCCCATATCCGGTGGACCACCGTGCCTGGCCCGGCAACCTTCTTCGCATTGACCTCGGCCTGGCCGGGCATCTTGGCGAAATGGCGATGGGGGTCAAAGAGTGGGTGGGACTGGCGGCCTATTATGCCACCGGGAAAACGGCGGCTTTGCTGCCGGCGGGTTGCGTCGGGCATTAAATCTACTGCCGGCGATTCAGGCCGGATTTAATTTTGCCTGCGGATCGGAAGATATCTGGGAATCCCTCTGAGTGGGGCTCCCGGCACGACTATTTTGGTTCTGGCATCAACCGCCTTGGCTGCAACAGCCTTGCTGGGCTCTTTCGGCTTTGCTTTCTTCTTCTTCACGGCAACAACAGCCGGCTTCTTTTTCTCGGGTTTTTTGTAATTGCAGACATACTCGAATTTCTGTTCTCCCGCGGTATCGGGAATCACATAATTCGGCCTGCCATAGTAATCGGCAGTGATAATTTTGATCTCGCTGCCATCCTCGGCGTAATACACTCTCATCAGCAGTTCCGCGATGCGGGCATCACAACCATAGCGAACCAGCGACTTTGACGATTTGAAATAAAAATCCCCCGGTTGCGCCTGCTCGTCCGCCGAATAAATTTCCCGGTCCCAGGCCGTCACGACAGCTCCCCGGCGTATCAAACTGGCCAGATCGACTTCGATACGCATTTTCTCGTTGGCCACCACTGTCGACCAGGTAGCGGCCTCGGCGCCAAACGCAAAACACAACAAAGCCGCCGCCAGCGCAAATCGCTTGAGAAAACCACCGGGAAACGCGAGAGTCGATAAGATTTTATTTTTCAATTGTAATGGCGCCCCAGGCAACACGATGTTCCTGATTCTAGCGTATCGTCTATTTATATCGGCCGCAATTGGAATAAATTTACCTCCATCTAGAAAATACTTACTGATTAAGACATTAACAATGATGGGAGCATGCCGGTATGCGGCAATTAATGCACACTTCGCAGAGGATGGTTACACATTGACGGCTAACTCCATGATGCAAGTATGTATTTAATTATCATATTGTTTTTATTGATCTAATTTTTAGCCTGATTTTTAACCATCTCAACCAATTCCCTTATCGGCAATACACTTGGACTCCATTCATACAAGTTTTCCACAAAGTTATCCACTGAAAATGTGCATGAAGTCGGAACGCGTTTGTCTCTATCCATTTATCGTGTTTTTTGGTAACGTTCCCAGATGAATTATTGCAGCCATTGCGGCGCGAAAGTCGAGTTGAAAGTCGCGCCCGGAGATCGTCTGCCGCGCTACATCTGCGACGCCTGCGGCACCGTTCACTACGAAAACCCGAAAATGGTGGTGGGCGCGATTCCCGAATGGGAAGGAAATATCCTGCTGTGCCGCCGCGCCATCGAACCGCGCCACGGACTGTGGACGCTGCCCGCCGGCTTCATGGAAAACCATGAAACCACCGCCCAGGGCGCGATGCGCGAAACATCGGAAGAAGCCAATGCCCGCGTCGAAATCATCGCCCTGTACACCCTCTACAACCTGCCGCACATCAGCCAGGTGCACCTGTTCTACCGCAGCCGCCTGCTCGACCTCGACTTCATGCCGGGCAGCGAAAGCCTGGAAGTGGCACTATTCAGCGAAGAAAACATGCCCTGGAAAGACCTGGCCTTTACCAGCGTCCGCAACACCTTGCGGCACTTCTTCAAGGACCGACGCAGCGGAGATTTCGGCCTGCACACCGGCGACCTCTCGCCGCAACGGAAATAAACGGGTATCGGTAGTTCGTGGTTGATTTCCGGTGCGTACTGACTCGCCGGTTCGGACGAGTCTGGGCACTGGGAAGTGGTTGTTTTTCTGCCTTGAAATTCCACTGCTAGGCTGATGGAGGCTGCCGAAATGATGATGCTGACCAAACATGAAAAAGGCTTTTAGATGGCAGTAAAAGTAGAAATGTTGTCAAAAAATCCTTGCAATGTTGTCGCTAGCACTTACAATAGTTTACGATAAATCACATAATTGTTTACGATATATGAGAGCGAAAACTTCGGAAATTAGGCAGTTCATATTGAATATGTGCCGCAATAAAGCCCGCAATGTTGCAGCGGAAGCGGCTCGGCATTTTGATATTTCCAGGCAGGCAGCCGGACGCCATCTCAACGCTCTTGAGAATGCAAAGATGGTGAGTTCATCTGGCAAGGGAAATGCCAAGACTTCCTGGCTTATTCCATTGATCGAGCAGTCCTGGAAATTTCCATTGCCTGGCTTGAGGGAAGATATTGTCTGGATTGAGAACATTGCGCCACACATAGCGGATTTGCCGGAAAACGTGCGCGACATGTGGCATTACGGTTTCACCGAAATGGTTAACAACGCCATAGACCATTCCGAGGGAACTGTGCTTACTATTCACTTCACACGCACTGCGCTAGATGTGGAAATATTGATTAGCGATGATGGCGAGGGAATTTTTCACCATATCCAGCGACTGGGCAATCTTTACGATCCAAGAGAAGCAATTCTGGAATTGGCAAAAGGCAAGTTTACTACAGACCCGGCCCACCATTCCGGGGAAGGTATATTTTTCACTTCACGAGCTTTTGATTCGTTCGCAATTATGTCCCGCACACTCTATTTTTCTCACAAGGCCGAGCAAGATGACTGGCTGATAGATGACGACAAAGACATACCGGGGACGCGTGTATTTTTAAGATTGGATAATGATAGCAAGCGCACACTGAATTCGATTTACTCGCAATTTGCGGAGCCAGACGAATTTACTTTCAGTAAAACCATTGTTCCGGTGCGACTGGCCCGTCATGAAGGTGAGAAACTGGTTTCTCGTTCACAAGCAAAACGTCTGGTATCTCGCTTTGAAAAATTCAAGACGGTAGTTCTGGATTTTTCTGGGGTAGAAGAAATAGGACAAGCATTTGCCGACGAAATTTTCAGGGTCTTTGCCTCATCGCATACAGAGGTTGAGTTAATCCCAATGCATGCCACGACGGAAGTGCAGCAAATGATAGTGCGCGCTTTAGCAGTTAGGTAATAGCGCCACCCCCCATGCAGATCAAGGGGAAAGCGGCGAATACCCGATAAACAAGGGCGCCGCAGCGCCCTTGTTTATTGGGTGCAGAAAAACTTAACTTCCCGCCATTGCCAGTAGCAGGCCGTTAAGCCGCTGCACGAAAGCAGCAGGGTCTTCCAGTTGCCCGCCTTCGGCCAGCAGCGCCTGGTCGAACAGGATGTGGCTCCAATCGCCGAAGCGCTCGCCGCCGGCTTCGGCCTTGAGCTTCTGCACGATCGGGTGCTGTGGATTGATTTCGAGGATCGGCTTGGTCTGCGGCGCTTCCTGCCCGGCTGATTTCAGCAGGCGGGCGAGATTGCCGCCCATGTCGTGCTGGTCGGCCACCAGGCAGGCGGGGGAATTGGTCAGGCGGTGAGTGATGCGCACTTCCTTGACCTGCTCGCCCAGCACTTCCTTGACCTGGTCGAGCAACGCCTTGAATTCTCCGGCTTCCTTTTCCTGCTCCTGCTTTTCAGCCTCGTCGGCCAGCTTGCCGAGGTCGAGCTCGCCTTTCGCCACGGACTGCAACGGCTTGCCGTCGAACTCGGTGAAGTGGGACACCACCCACTCGTCGACACGGTCGCACAGCAGCAGAACCTCGATGCCTTTCTTGCGGAAAATCTCCAGGTGCGGGCTGTTCTTGGCGGCAGAGAAAGTGTCGGCGGTGACGTAATAAATCTTGTCCTGCCCCTCTTTCATGCGCCCGACGTAATCGTCCATCGACACGGTCTGATCCGCCGTATCCGCATGGGTGGAGGCGAAGCGCAGCAGCTTGGCGATACGCTCCTTGTTGGCGGGATCTTCGCCGACGCCTTCCTTCATCGCCCGGCCGAATTCGCCCCAGAATTTGGCGTATTTCTCCTTGTCGTTCGCGGCGAGGTCATCCAGCAGGCCGAGCACCTTCTTGACCGAACCGGCGCGAATGCTGTCGATATCCTTGCTGTGCTGGAGAATCTCGCGCGAGACGTTGAGCGGCAGGTCGTTGGAGTCGATCACCCCGCGAATGAAACGCAGGTAACGCGGCATCAACTGCTCGGCGTCGTCCATGATGAACACCCGGCGCACATACAGCTTGATGCCGTGACGCGCCTCGCGGTCCCACAGGTCGAACGGCGCGCGCGCCGGAATGTAGAGCAGTTGGGTGTATTCCTGCTTGCCCTCCACCTTGCTGTGGGTGTAAGCCAGCGGCGGCTCGAAGTCATGCGCCACGTGCTTGTAGAATTCCTCGTACTCCTCGGCGGTCACCTCGCTCTTCGGCCTGGCCCATAGCGCGCTGGCGCGGTTCACCGTTTCATCCTCGTCGGTGATGCGGCTCTCCTGTTTCTCGGCGTCCCATTCTTCTTTCTGCATGAGAATGGGCAGGGTGATGTGGTCCGAATATTTCTTGATGATGCTCTTGATGCGCCAACTGCTGAGCAGATCGTCCTCGCCTTCGCGCAGGTGCAGAGTCACGTCGGTGCCGTGGCCGGTTTTTTCGACCGTTTCCAGGGTGTATTCGCCCTCGCCGGCCGACTCCCAGCACACGCCATGCTCAGCGGTCAGGCCCGCCCGGCGGGTGGCCAGCGTCACCTTGTCGGCCACGATGAAGGCGGAATAGAAACCCACGCCGAACTGACCGATGAGGTTGGCGTCCTTGGCCTGGTCGCCGGTCAGGGCATCGAAAAACTGGCGCGTGCCGGATTTGGCGATGGTGCCGATGTGCTCGATCACTTCCTGGCGCGACATGCCGATGCCGTTGTCGGAGATGGTCAGGGTGCGCGCCGCCTTGTCGAAGGAAATCCGGATTTTCAGGTTGGAATCGCCCTCGAACAGGGCATCGTCGGCGAGCCCTTCGAAGCGCAGCTTGTCGGCGGCGTCGGAGGCGTTGGAAACCAGCTCGCGCAGGAAAATTTCCTTGTTGCTGTACAAGGAGTGAATCATCAGTTTCAGCAACTGTTTGACTTCGGTCTGGAAACCCAGTGTTTCTTTATGTGCTTCGATGGTCATGCTGTTTTCTCTCCGAATGAAAAATAGCCCTGTTATAAATAGGGGCGGAAACCGTTAATTCAAGGGTGCCACAGACCGGAGACGATCTTCTCTGCCCAGAATAAGCCAACCATGGTCTTTACGTCGCTGATGCGCCCGTCGCGCACCCATTCCATGGCGGTCGCCAGCGGCAGCCGGACGTTCTCGAGAAACTCGTCTTCGTCGCGCCGGTGGCCATGCTCGCTCAAGCCCTGCGCCAGATAGATCAATATTCTCTCGTCGGAGTAGCCGATGCAGGGGTGGATCGTGGTCAGGAACTGCCAGGTTTCCGCGGCATAGCCGGTTTCTTCCTGCAACTCGCGCTGGCCGCAGGCGAGCACATCCTCGCCGGGATCGATCTTGCCGGCGGGCAACTCATAAAAATCGCGGTTCAACGGGTAACGAAACTGCCGCACCATCAGGATGTCGCCGTCATCCAGCACCGGAACCACCACCACCGCGCCGGGATGGACAATGTATTCGCGCGTTGCCGTTTTTCCGTCGGGCAGCATCACCCGGTCTTCCCGGACGTGCAACAGACAGCCGTCGTAGACGTTGCGGGTGGATAACTGTTTTTCGGTTAAATCAGGGGCATCCATGAGTTCTCTATTCAAACCAGATGAAGAGCAAAACAATCAGAGCGCGTTCCCGGATTGCGGCTCAACGGCCTCCACCCAGACGGCAGGGGGAGAAATCAGGTCAGGGTGCCTTTGCGGCGCCAGAGAAAGCGATAAATGAAACCGGGAAAGGCGAACACCAGGAACAGACATCCGGTAGTGGCATAGAACTCCCAGTTCTGACGCTGAACCGGGCCGATGTTTTTTTCCACCAGGTACGCAATGCCGCCCACGGCAAAATACAACAGCACCAGTTCCAGCAGGCGCCAGCCCATGTTCTTGCCGCCTTTGCCAGCCGGCAGCACGAACAGGCGCCGTTCAAGCAGGAAAGGCAGATTGGCTGCGGCAAATGCCAGTATCAGGACAGTCCAGACCTGCGTCATAACAGGGATCTCTGGATGCTATAAGCACACAGCGCCATCAGCGGTTGCGGCAGGATGCCCAGCGCCAGTACCGCCAGACCGTTCAGGCTTATCAGCATGCCGGAGTCAGGCTGGGAATCAATCGGCGCCTGATCCAGCGGCGCATCGAAATACATCAGTTTGATAATGCGCAGATAGTAGAACGCGCCGATCACCGACATCAGCACCGCGAACACCACCAGCCAGACAAAGCCCGCCGATAGCGCCGCCTGCAGCACCGACAGCTTGGCGTAGAAGCCCACTGTCGGCGGCACGCCCGCCATGGAGAACATCAGCAACAGCATCAGGAAGGCATACCAGGGTTTGCGCTGGTTCAGCCCCTTGAAATCGTCGAGATTTTCCGCCTCGAACCCCCGGCGCGACAGCAGCAGTATCATGCCGAAGGTGCCCAGGCTCATCAGCACATAGGACAGCACATAGAACATCGAACTGCTGTAGCCGTTCAAGGTGCCGGAAAGAAGACCGAGCAGCAGGAAGCCCATGTGCGAGATGGTGGAATAGGCCAGCATCCGCTTGATATTGCTCTGTGCGATAGCGGCAAGGTTACCGATCGTCATCGACAGTACCGCCATGATCACCAGCATGCCCTGCCAGTCATGCAGCAGCCCCTGCATGCCTTCCACCAGCAAGCGCATGACGAAGGCGAAAGCCGCGATTTTCGGCGCGGAGCCGATGAACAACGTTACCGCGGTCGGCGCGCCATGGTAGACGTCCGGTATCCACATGTGAAACGGCACCACGCCCAGCTTGAAGGCCAGCCCGGAAACGATGAACACCAGGCCGAACGCCAGCATGGTTCTGCTCCCTCCCCCTTGCTGGATGGCGGCAGCCACCTTGCCGATTTCCAGGCTGCCGGTCGCGCCATAGATCATCGACATGCCGTAGAGCAGCAAACCGGAGGCCAATGCGCCCAGCACGAAATACTTCATCGCCGCCTCGGTCGCCTGCGCCGAATCCCGTTGTAGAGCGACCAGCGAATACAGGCTCAGGGACAGCAGTTCCAGTCCGAGGTAAAGCGTCAGGAAATGATTGGCGGAAATCATCACCATCATGCCCAGCATGGCGAACAGCACCAGCACGAAGAACTCGCCGCTGAACAGATGGCGCAACTGAATATAACTGCGGGAATAGACCAGCACTGCCGCCACGGCGAAGTAGGTCATCACCTTCAGCACATTGGCCATCACATCGCCGACGAACATGCCGTTGAACGTGTAAACCACATCCTGGCTGCCGGTGCTGATGGTGATCCAGGCCGCGCCGAGCAACGTCAACTGGGTAAGAGCATAGCTGATGTATCGGTTGCGGTTGGACAGGAACAAGTCCACCACCAGAATCAGCGATGCCATGATCAGCACGAAGATTTCAGGCAGGGCGGGGATCAGGTTGGGGGTGGCGAATGTCATTCTAGGTCTTTCTCAAAGCTTGCTCTGCGCCACATGCGACAGCAGGTTGCTCACCGAATGGTGCATCACCTCGGTAAACGGTAGCGGATACAGTCCCATGCCGAGCACCGCAACGGCCAGCAGCCCCAGCACCAGGAACTCGCGCGACGAGATGTCGGCAAGCTGCCCGACATGGTCGTTGGTAACCGCGCCGTACACCACCCGCTTCACCATCCACAGGGTGTAGGCTGCACCGAAAATCAGCGTGGCGCCGGCGAGGAAGGCATACCAGAAGTTGGTCTTGATCGCGCCCATGATCACCATGAATTCGCCGACGAAACCGCTGGTCGCGGGCAAGCCGGAATTGGCCATGGCGAACAGCACGAAGAAGGTGGCAAAAATCGGCATCCGGTTCGCCACGCCGCCGTAATCGGCGATCATGCGGCTGTGCATGCGGTCGTACAGCACGCCGACGCAAAGGAACAGCGCGGCGGAGATGAAGCCGTGGGAAATCATCTGCACCAGCGCACCTTCCACGCCGTAGGCGTTGAAGATGAAAATGCCGAGGGTGGCGAAGCCCATGTGCGAAATCGAGGAATAGGCGATCAGCTTCTTCATGTCCGTCTGCACCAGCGCCACCAGACCGATGTAGACCACGGCGATCAGCGACAGGGTGATCATGAAGCCGGACAGGGCATGGCTCGCGTCCGGCACGATCGGCAGCGACAGCCGCAGGAAGCCGTAGGCCCCCATTTTCAGCATGATCGCCGCCAGCACCACGGAACCGCCGGTGGGCGCTTCGACGTGGGCATCCGGCAGCCAGGTGTGCACCGGCCACATCGGCACCTTGACTGCGAACGCCATGAAGAAGGCGAAGAAGATCAGGATCTGCTCGGTCATGGTCAACGGCAGGCGGTGGAAATCCAGGATCTCGAAGGTGCCGGTCTTGCTGTAAAGATAAATGAACGCCACCAGCATCAGCAGGGAACCGAGCAGGGTATAGAGGAAGAACTTGACCGCCGCATAGACCCGGTTCGGTCCGCCCCACACACCGATGATCAGGAACATCGGGATCAGCATCGCTTCCCAGAACACGTAGAACAGCACCGCATCGAGCGCGGCAAAAACGCCGTTCATCAGGCCGGACATGAAAAGGAAGGCCGCCATGTACTGCGCGACGCGCTTCTCGATCACTTTCCAGCCGGCGATCACCACCAGCAGCGTGGTAAAGCTGGTCAGCAGGATGAACAGCACGGAAATGCCGTCCACGCCAAGATGGTAGGTCACCTTGAAGGTTTCGATCCAGGGGCTGATCTCGACGAACTGCATGCCCGCCTGCAGGGTGTCGAACTGGGTGTACAGCGGCAGGCTCACAGCGAAGCCTGCCAGCGCGCCAATCAGCGCCAGCACCCGTGCCATTCCGGCATTGCGATCACTGCCGGTAGCGAGCACGACCACACCCGCCGCGATCGGCACCCAGATAACCAGACTCAACCATGACAGACCAGCAGACATATCTTGTTCTTATCCCTTCACGAACAGCGTCATCAGTACGAACACACCGATAATCATGGCGAATGCGTAATGAAAAATGTAACCGGACTGGAACTGGCGAACCAGCGAGGATATCCACCCCACCATGCGCGCCGTGCCGTTGACGAAAAATCCGTCGATCACCGCGACATCGCCGCCCTTCCACAGGCTGCGGCCCAGCAGGCGCGCGCCGCCGGCGAAGAACCAGTCATTGAATTCGTCGAAGCCATATTTGCGTTCGAGTATCGAATAAATCAGGCTGAAGCGCCGCTTGATCGTCTCGGGAATATCCGGACGCTTGAGGTAGAAGAACCATGACACCCCCACGCCGGAAAGCGCCAGCCAGAACGGCAAGGCGGTCAGCGCGTGCAGCGCCATCGCAGCCGCGCCGCGAAACTCGCCGGCAAGCTCTTCCATGGCCGGGTGATGCGCCGAAATATGAATCGCGCCCTGGAAGTAGTCCCCGAACAACATCGGCTGAATAGCCATATAGCCGATCACTACCGATGGGATCGCCAGCATGATGAGCGGAAGAGTTACGACCAGCGGCGACTCGTGCGGTGCGCCGCCATGGCCGTGACCATCGTGACCGTGCGACGCATGCAGCGAAAAACGCTCCTTGCCGTGGAACACCAGGAAATACATGCGGAAGGAATAGAAAGCGGTGACGAACACGCCCACTACTACCGCAAAATAGGCAAAACCGGAACCCGGCAGATGCGACAGCCCGACCGCCTCGATGATGCTGTCCTTGGAGTAGAAGCCGGACAGGAACGGCGTACCGATCAGCGCCAGCGAACCGATCAGGGAGGTGATCCAGGTGATCGGCATGTACTTGCGCAGGCCGCCCATGTTGCGGATGTCCTGATCGTGGTGCATGCCGATGATGACTGAGCCCGCCGCCAGGAACAGCAGCGCCTTGAAGAAAGCATGGGTCATGAGGTGGAAGATCGCGACCGAATAGGCCGAGGCGCCAAGCGCCACCGTCATGTAGCCGAGCTGGGACAGGGTGGAATAGGCCACCACGCGCTTGATGTCGTTCTGGATCATGCCGAGGAATCCCATGAACAGCGCGGTGATGGCGCCGATCACCATCACCACGGACAGCGCGGTTTCGGACAACTCGAACAGCGGCGACATGCGCGCCACCATGAAGATGCCCGCGGTCACCATGGTGGCGGCGTGGATCAGGGCGGAAATCGGGGTCGGGCCTTCCATCGAATCGGGCAGCCAGACATGCAGCGGGAACTGTGCCGACTTGCCCATGGCGCCGATGAACAGCAGGATGCAGATCACCGTCATCAGCGACCAGGTCTGCCCTTCGAACAAGGTGATGGTGTGGCTCGCCATCTGCGGCGCCTGGGCGAACACTGCCGCATAATCCAGCGTGCCGAAATAAGCCAGCACCAGGCCGATGCCCAGCAGGAAGCCGAAATCGCCGACACGGTTGACCAGGAAGGCTTTGAGGTTGGCGTAAATCGCCGTCGGGCGGGTGTACCAGAAGCCGATCAGCAGGTACGACACCAGTCCCACCGCCTCCCAGCCGAAGAACAGTTGAATGAAGTTGTTCGCCATCACCAGCATCAGCATCGAGAAGGTGAACAGCGAGATATAACTGAAGAAACGCTGGTAGCCAGGATCATCGGCCATGTAGCCGATGGTGTAAATATGCACCATCAGCGAGATGAAAGTCACCACCAGCATCATCAGGGCAGTGAGACGATCGATCAGGAAGCCGACCTCGAAGCGGGTTTCTCCGGTGGTGAGCCAGGTGTAAACGCTGCCGTTGAAGGTGTGACCGGCGAGCACGTCCTGAAATATCACTATGGACGTTATGAAGGAGACCGCCACGCCGAGTATGGTCACCCAGTGGCAAGCAGCGCGCCCGATCAGCCAGCCGAACAGGCCGGCGATCACCGCACCGGCAAGCGGCGCCAGCGGCACCAGCAGATAGAGTTTTTGCATTTCAGTCATGGCATCTCGTGATGAGTGAAGGGTGATGAGGAATGGGTGCCCGACTTTCCGGACTTTCTCCCATCACCCATTACCCATCCCTCATTACCCCTTTAAATGATCCAGCTCGGTTACGTCGATCGTATTCATGTTTCGAAATAAGGCCACCAGAATCGCCAGGCCAATCGCCGATTCGGCTGCAGCAACCGTGAGGATGAAAAACACGAAAACCTGCCCGGCGGTATCGTGCAGATAATGGGAAAAGGCGACGAAGTTCATGTTCACCGCCAGCAGCATCAGCTCGATCGCCATCAGGATGACGATCAGGTTTTTGCGATTGAGGAAGATGCCGACCACGCTAATGGCGAACAACAGCGCGCCGAGAACCAGATAATGAGTCAGTGTCAGCACGTCATTCCCCTTTTTTATCCGATCTTTCAGGGGCTTCAGCCCCTAGAAAGTCGGAATCCTCTAGGGCTTCCGACGGCATCGAGACCATTCGGACGCGGTCTTCGCGCTTGATGCTGACCTGCCATGCCGGATTCTGGTGCTTGGTGCCGGTCCGGCGACGCAGCGTGATTGCGATTGCAGCAACGATCGCCACCAGCAGGATCACGGCGGCGAGTTCGAACGAATAAACATAATCGGTATAAATCAGGCGGCCCAACTCCTTGGTGTTGCTGTAGCCGGCGGCATGGGACAACGGACCGGATTCTGCGGTGCGGCCGTCCGCCATCAATACCAGCGTCATCTCGATCGCCATCAGGATGCCGACGAAAGCCGCCAGTGGCAGATTGGACCAGAACCCACCGCGCATTTTATCGATATTCAGATTCATCATCATCACCACGAACAGGAACAGCACCATCACCGCGCCGATATACACCAGCACCAGTGTGATTGCCAGGAACTCGGCCTCCAGCAACAGCCACAGGCCCGCCCCGGTAAAGAACGCCAGCACCAGAAACAGCGCCGCATGCACCGGATGGCGCGAAGTCACCACGCGAAGGCCGGCGAACAGCAGGATCGTCGCGAGGAAGTAAAAAACCAGCGTTTCAAAGTTCATTATGAAACTTTCACCAAATTCATATTTAACCGCAGAGACGCAGAGACGCGGAGGATAATCGCCATGCTTTTCTCTGCGCCTCCGCGCCTCTGCGGTTCATTTTTATCTGTATTTCGCATCCGCCGCCTTGTCATGAGCGATCTGCGCTTCCTGTTTGTCGCCCACGGCGAGCAGCATTTCCTTGGTGTAGTAGAGGTCGCCGCGTTTCTCGCCGTGATAGTCGAATATCCGGGTTTCGACGATCGCGTCCACCGGGCAGGCTTCTTCGCAGAAGCCGCAGAAAATGCACTTGGTCAGGTCGATGTCGTAGCGCGTGGTGCGGCGTGTTCCGTCATCGCGCTGCGCCGACTCGATGGTGATCGCCAGCGCCGGGCAGACCGCCTCGCACAGCTTGCAGGCGATGCAACGCTCCTCACCGTTGGGGTAACGGCGCTGTGCGTGCAGGCCACGAAAGCGCGGCGACATCGGCGTGCGTTCCTCGGGGAACTGGATGGTGATCTTGCGCGCGAACATGTAGCGCCCGGTCAGCGCCATACCCTTGAGCAGCTCGATCAGCAGGAAAGTCGAAAAAAAGCTTTTGATCTTGTTCACGCTCTTCCCCTCAATGGAACAGGTAGCCGTAGGGGGTCTGCATGGCGACGCCAACCACCACGATCCACACCAGGGTTACCGGGATGAACACCTTCCATCCCAGGCGCATGATCTGGTCGTAGCGATAGCGCGGGAAGGTGGCACGGAACCAGAGGAACAGGAACAGCACGAACAGCACCTTGGCGACCAGCCAGAAAAAGCCGGGTATCCAGGTGAACGGTGCAAAATCGAAGATCGGGTTCCAGCCGCCCAGGAACAACAGGGAAGTCGTGGTCGCGACCAGAATCATGTTGGCGTATTCCGCCAGGAAGAAGATGGCGAATGCCATGCCCGAATATTCGACATGGAAGCCGACGATCTCGGATTCGCCCTCGACCACGTCGAACGGCGCGCGGTTGGTTTCCGCCAGGCCGGAGATCAAATAGACGATGAACAACGGGAACAGCGGCAGCCAGTACCAGCTGAACATGCCGCCCTGCTGGGCCTTGACGATCTCGACCAGGTTCAGGCTCTGCGCCGCCATCAGCACGCCGACCAGGGCAAAACCCATGGCGATCTCGTAGGAAACGATCTGGGCCGCGGCGCGCATGCCGCCGAGGAAAGCATATTTCGAATTCGACGCCCAGCCCGCCAGCACGATGCCGTACACGCCCATCGAGGTGATCGCCATGATGTAAAGCAGGCTGGCATCGATGTTAGCCAGCACCAGTTCCGGCGAAAACGGCACTACTGCCCATGCCGCCAATGCCGGCCCGATGGCCAGTACCGGTGCGAGCAGGAATACCTTCTTGTCGGCGCCGGCAGGAATCAGGATTTCCTTCATCAGCAGTTTCAGCGCGTCGGCAATCGGCTGTAGCCAGCCCTTGGGACCGACGCGATTGGGGCCGATGCGCACCTGCATGTAGCCGATGATCTTGCGCTCGGCGTAGGTCAGGTAAGCCACACCCAGCATCAGCGGCGCGACGATGGCGACAATCTTGGCCAGGCTGTACACCAGCGGCCAGGCGAAGCCGAAAAATTCCTGAAGAAGCGAGATTAGTCCAGTCATGATTGTTCTGCCCGCTCCACCACGATCTCATCCAGAAGTCCGCCCAGCATGGCGGTCGCGGGATGCCCGGCGGCCACCCGCACGCAGCCCGCAGGCAGGCGGTCGTCGCGCATCGCCTTGAGAACGGCGCCTTCGCCTCCCTGACGGACTGCCACGTCCATGCCTTCGGCCACACCCGCCTTGGCCAGCGTTTCGGCGCTCATCCAGGCAGCCGGAATCGCCGCGGCGGCAGTTTTCTGCAGCGCGGCGGCGCGGCGCACGATGGCATCGGCGTGATAAACCGGTACTTCGCCGATGCGCTGCAAGCCGTGTACGGAGCGGCCTGCCGTACCGGCGACAGGCGCTTTCAGCCGGTTGTTCAATTTCGCGCCGATATCGCCCGCCAGCGCTTCGGCCTGCACCTGTTCCGAACTATCGTAGTCGAAACCGGCCAATTCCATCAGGTTGCCCAGCACGCGCAGCACTTTCCAGGCCGGGCGGGTTTCGCCCAGCGGTCTCACGACGGCATTGAAGCTTTGCGCGCGGCCTTCGGTATTGACGAAAGTGCCGGAAGTTTCCGTGAACGGCGCCACCGGCAGCAGCACGTGCGCATAGTCCGGCGCCTTGCCCTGGTAAGCGCAGAGCGAAACCACCAGTTGCGCCGCCTGCAATGCGGCCAATGTTCTGGTCGGGTTGTAACTATCCAGCTCCGCTTCGACGCCCAGCAGAATATAGGCACGGCGCGGATCGTCGAGCATCTGCACGGCATTCATGCCGCCAGCGGTCGGCAGCGCCCCGGCCAGATAGGCGCCGACACTGTTTGCCGCCTCGCCGAGGAAACCGAGTTGAGCGCCGGCCAGCTCGGCAACCTGCTGCGCCAAGGCATGCATCTCCGCATAACGCGGATGATGCTGCGCCAGATTGCCGAGCAGCACTGCCTTGCGCTCGCCGTCCTTGAGGCTGGCGGCGATTGCCTGTGCGGGGGCGTCGGCGGATTCACCGGCCAGCGCGCGCCGCACTTGATCGAGCGCGTGCACCATCGCGTCGGGCGCGACGATGGCCTTATTGGCGACCGGGCATAGCAAGTCGTCGTCCACCGGGTTGATCAGGTTGAGCTGCGCGCCGCGTTTAACCGCTTGGCGCAGGCGCAACGCAATTAAAGGATGATCGGCGCGCAAGGTGCTGCCGACGACCAGGACGCTGTTGAGCCTGCCCAGATCGGCGATGTTCATCCCCAGCCAGGACGCGCCCTGCAAACCGGCGTCCGCACTGAAATCAGACTGGCGCAGGCGGTGATCGATATTATCGCTGCCGATGCCGCGCAGCAGTTTTTGCAGCAGATAAAGCTCTTCCAGCGTGGCGTGGGGAGAAGCCAGGGCCGCGATCTGCTCTTCTCCCTGCTCGTCGCGGATGCGCTTGAGCTGGGTGGCAATGAATTCGAGCGCCACCGGCCAGTCGCACTCGTGCCACACGCCGTCGCGCTTGATCATCGGACGCTGCAATCGGTCTGCGGAATTCAGGCCCTCGTAGGCGAAGCGGTCCTTGTCCGACAGCCAGCACTCGTTGATGTCTTCGTTGTCGCGCGGCAGCACGCGCATCACCCGGTTGTTCCTGGTCTGCACCGTGAGGTTGGCGCCCAGCCCGTCGTGCGGGCTGACCGAAGGCCGCGAGGTCAGCTCCCAGGCACGTGCGCTGTAGCGGAAAGGCTTGCTGGTGAGGGCGCCGACCGGGCACAGGTCGATGATATTGCCGGACAGCTCGGAATCGATCGAGCGCTCGATGAAGGTGGTGATTTCGGCGTGCTCGCCGCGGCCGATCTGGCCCATCTCCATCATGCCGCCGATTTCCTGGCCGAAGCGCACGCAACGGGTACAGTTGATGCAGCGCGTCATGTCGGTGGTAATCAGAGGGCCGATGTTCTTGTTGAACACCACGCGCTTTTCTTCGGTGTAGCGCGAGGCACCCGCACCGTAGCCCACCGCCAGATCCTGCAATTCGCATTCGCCGCCTTGGTCGCAGATCGGGCAGTCGAGCGGGTGGTTGATCAACAGGAATTCCATCACCGCCTTCTGCGCCTTGATCGCGGTTTCGGAGCGGGTCATCACCTTCATGCCATCCGTCACCGGCGTGGAGCAGGCAGGCAACGGCTTGGGCGCCTTCTCGACCTGAACCAGACACATCCGGCAATTGGCGGCTACGGAAAGCTTCTTGTGGTAGCAGAAACGCGGGATGTAGATGCCCGCCGCATCGGCCGCATCGATAATGCTGGTGCCGGGTTCGACCGTTAGCTGCTTGCCGTCAATTTCGATATTTAGCATGTCCATTAAACCATGCACTTCTTGTGCTGAATGTGATATTCGAATTCATTGCGGTAATGCTTGAGCATGCCCTGCACCGGCATCGCCGCGGCATCGCCCAGGGCGCAGATAGTGCGGCCCATGATGTTGCCGGCGACCGATTCGAGCAGGTCGAGGTCTTCCGGTTTGCCCAGGCCGTGCTCGATGCGGTGGATGACGCGATACAGCCAGCCGGTGCCCTCGCGGCAGGGCGTGCACTGGCCGCAGGATTCCTCGAAATAGAAATAGGAAAGGCGCTCCAGCGCCCGCACCATGCATACGGTGTCGTCCATCACGATCACCGAACCCGCGCCCAGGTAGGAACCGGCCTTGGCGATGGAGTCGTAGTCCATGGTCAGGTCCATCATGATCTCGCCCGGTAGTACCGGCACCGAGGAACCGCCCGGAATTACCGCTTTCAGCTTGCGCCCGTCCTTCACCCCGCCGGCCATTGCCAGCAGCTCGCTGAATGGCGTGCCCATGCCGATCTCGAAGTTGCCGGGATTGTTGACGTGGCCGGAAACCGAAAAAATCTTGGTGCCGCCGTTGTTGGGCTTGCCCAGTTCGAGGAATTTCTGGCCGCCGTGCTTGACGATGTAGGGAATCGAAGCCAGCGTCTCGGTGTTGTTGATCGTGGTCGGCTTGCCGTAAAGACCGTAGCTCGCCGGAAACGGCGGCTTGAAACGGGGCTGCCCCTTCTTGCCCTCGATCGATTCGAGCAGCGCGGTTTCTTCGCCGCAGACATAGGCGCCGTAGCCATGATGGGCGTGGATGTCGAAATCCCAGCCGCTGCCGAGGATGTTCTTGCCCAGCAATCCGGCGGCGCGCGCCTCGTCCAGTGCGGCTTCGAAGCGCTCGTATTCTGCCCAGATCTCGCCGTGAATGTAGTTGTAGCCGGCTTTTGCACCCAGCGTGTAGCCGCCGATGATCATGCCTTCGATCAACTGGTGCGGGTTGAGGCGAATGATGTCGCGATCCTTGAAAGTGCCGGGCTCGCCTTCGTCGCTGTTGCAGACCAGATACTTGTCGCCGGGGTAATTCTTCGGCATGAAGCTCCACTTCAAGCCGGTGGGAAAACCCGCGCCGCCACGACCGCGCAGCACCGAAGCCTTGACCTGATTGATGATTTCATCGGGAGAAATCTTTTCGGCCAGCACTTTTTTCAGTGCGTCGTAGCCGCCCGCCTTGAGGTAGTTCTCAAGCTTCCAGGACTCAGGCAGGTGGGTGGAATGGAATATGACCTCGTTCGCCATGATTACTCCAGTCCCGCCAGAATGCGGTCGGCTTCGTCGGGCGTCAGCCTGGCGCACAGATGCACATTGTTGACGAGAGCAACCGGGCCGTCGCCGCAGACGCCCATGCACTCGCCTTCCTTGAGGGTGAACTTGCCGTCCGGCGTGGTTTCGCCAAAACCTATCCCGAGCTTGCGCTTCAGGTGATCCACCGCCGACTCCGCGCCCATCAGGGTGCAGGGCAGATTGGTACAGACCGTGATCTTGTACTTGCCGACCGGTTGCAGGTTATACATGTTGTAGAAGGTCGCCACCTCATGCGCCGCGATCGGCGCCATGCCCAAATAACCGGCGACGAATTCGATGGTTTCGGGCGCAAGCCAGCCTTGCTCTTCCTGGGCAATGCGCAGCGCCGACATCACCGCCGACTGCTTCTGCCCGGCAGGGTACTTGGCGATCTCGCGATCTATCTTCTTGAGTGATTCAGTTGAAAGCATAATTTATTTTTTAGCCCCGAATTAACACGGATATTGCCTGGGTTTAATCTGTGTGCATCCGTGTTAATCCGTGGAAAACAGCCCTATCTGTCAATCTCACCAAACACAATATCGAAAGTCCCCATCAGCGCCACCACGTCGGCGATCATGTGGCCGCGCGCCAGCTCGTCCATCGCCGCCATGTGGGCGAAGCCCGGGGCGCGGATCTTGAGACGGTAAGGCTTGTTGGCACCATCGGATACCATGTAGATGCCGAACTCGCCCTTGGGGTGTTCCACCGCCGCATAACACTCGCCTTCCGGTACATGCATGCCCTCGGTGAAGAGCTTGAAGTGGTGGATCAGCTCTTCCATGTTCTGCTTCATGTTGGTACGCGAAGGCGGCGCCACCTTGTGGTTTTCGGTAATCACCGGACCGGGATTGACGCGCAGCCAGTCGACGCACTGCCTGATGATGCGGTTGGACTGGCGCATCTCTTCCATCCGAACCAGGTAGCGGTCGTAGCAATCGCCCTCGACGCCGACCGGAATATCGAAATCCATCTTGTCGTAAACTTCATAGGGCTGCTTCTTGCGCAGATCCCAGGCCACGCCGGAACCGCGCAGCATCGGGCCGGTCAGACCCAGCGCCAGCGCACGTTCCGGCGTCACCACGCCGATGCCGACAGTGCGCTGCTTCCAGATACGGTTATCGGTCAGCAGGGTTTCGTATTCGTCGACACAGGCCGGAAAGCGGTTGGTGAAATCCTCGATGAAGTCCAGCATCGAGCCCTGGCGGTTGGCGTTCATGTCGGTCACGGCCTGGGCGCTATGGACCTTCATCCTGGCGACTTCATATTGCGGCATGGTGTCCGGCAGATCGCGGTAAACCCCGCCCGGACGGTAGTAGGCGGCATGCAGGCGCGCGCCCGAGACCGCCTCGTAGCAGTCCATCAGGTCCTCGCGCTCGCGGAAGGTATAGAGAAATATGGTCATCGCGCCGATGTCCAGCCCATGTGCGCCGAGCCACAGCAGGTGGTTGAGAATGCGGGTGATCTCGTCGAACATCACGCGGATGTACTGGGCGCGGACCGGCACTTCCAGCCCGAGCAGCTTCTCCACCGCCATCACGTAGGCATGCTCGTTGCTCATCATCGACACATAGTCGAGGCGGTCCATGTAGGGCATCGCCTGGAGGAAGGTCTTGTGCTCGGCCAGCTTCTCGGTGCCGCGATGCAGCAGGCCGATATGCGGGTCGGCGCGCTGCACCACCTCGCCGTCCAGCTCCAGCACCATGCGCAACACGCCGTGCGCAGCCGGGTGCTGCGGGCCGAAATTCAGCGTGTAATTGCGGATATCAGCCATGCAGCACCTCAACAGTTTTTCCGTGCCACGAAGAAGCTGTGTCAAAAACGTAGCGAGCGGGCGTCAGATGGGTGAGGCCGAAGCGCAGGAACCGGAATGTACATAAAAGTACATGAGGATTCCGAGCATCGCCCGATCCCGTATCACGCCCGCGCAGTAGTTTTTGGCATAGCTTCTCAGCCACCGTAGTTCTCCTCGCGTACGATGCGCGGCGTCAGCTCGCGCGGCTCGATGCTCACCGGCTGGTAAATCACGCGGCGCTGGTCGGGGTCATAGCGCATTTCGACGTTGCCGGAAAGCGGGAAATCCTTGCGGAACGGGTGACCGATAAAGCCGTAGTCGCACAGGATGCGGCGCAGGTCGGGGTGACCGGTAAAGATGATGCCGAACATGTCGAACGCCTCGCGCTCGAACCAGTTGGCCACCGGCCAGATTTCCGCCACGGAATCCAGCACCGGAAAATCATCGTCGGACGCAAACACCTTGATGCGCACGCGGCAGTTGTTGCTCACCGACAGCAGGTGCACCACGGCACAAAAACGTTGCCCCTGCCAGCGTCCGTCGCCATAGGTGCTGTAATCCACGCCGCACAGGTCGGTGAGCTGCTCGAAGCGCAGATCGGGATGGTCGCGCAGGATGCGCGCCGCTTCCAGCCAGTGCGCCGGACTGATTTCGACCGCAAGCTGGCCGACATGCCCGGAGAGTTTGACCAGCTTGTCGCCCAATACGGCTTGCAGGTTTTGTTTGAGAATTTCCAGTTTCATGGCGCTTAACGGGCTATGGTATGAGTGCGCTTGATCTTGTTCTGCAACTGGATCAAACCGTAGAGCAACGCTTCCGCCGTCGGCGGGCAGCCCGGCACATAGACATCCACCGGCACGATGCGGTCGCATCCGCGCACCACCGAATAGGAATAGTGATAATAGCCGCCGCCGTTGGCGCAGGAGCCCATCGAAATCACCCAGCGCGGCTCGGACATCTGGTCATAGACCTTGCGCAGGGCGGGCGCCATCTTGTTGGTCAGGGTGCCGGCCACGATCATCACGTCGGACTGGCGCGGACTGGGACGGAAAACGATGCCGAAACGGTCGAGGTCGTAGCGTGAAGCGCCGGCCTGCATCATTTCAACCGCACAACAGGCGAGACCGAAGGTCATCGGCCACATCGAGCCGGTGCTGGCCCAGTTGAAAACCGTATCGAGGGAGGTGGTGACAAAGCCCTTTTCGAAAACGCCTTCAATACCCACGCCGCACCTCCATTACGCCGTGGCCATGACTGTCGATAGCATACGCGGCCATCATTCCCATTCCAGCGCTCCCTTCATCCACTCGTAAATGAAGCCGACCACCAGGATGCCGAGAAAAATCATCATGGCGAGAAAACCGAACAAGCCGATTTCCTGCAACACCACCGCCCAGGGGAAAAGAAAGGCGATTTCCAGATCGAACAGGATGAACAGAATGGCGACCAGATAATAGCGCACATCGAACTTCATGCGCGCGTCTTCGAAGGCCTCGAAGCCGCATTCATAAGGAGAGTTTTTTTTGTCGTCGGGACGATGGGGGGCAAGAAGCCCGCCCATTGCCATGGGAATAACCCCGATAGCCAGGCCGACCATGATAAACAGCAAAATCGGAAAATAATTTTCCAGCATGTGCAGCCCATTTCCCTTTAAGCCGGGCCGGACGTCCCGTCATGGCGCACGTCCAAACCATGCATCAGTTAATTATTATTTACTGATCCAACTATACTCCCCCTCAACCAGAAGGCGAGCTTTTTTAGAAATCTGGTGCCGATGAGCAGACTCGAACTGCTACGGCTTTCGCCACCGCCCCCTCAAGACGGCGTGTCTACCAATTTCACCACATCGGCATTCAAAAACAGAGGTGTTACTTTGGTATTTCTCCAGCCTTCGATCCGGCCGCATTACCCTGGGCAGGAACTACGGGCACCACTTTTGCCGCATCAACCGGAGCGACCGGTTGAACCACGCTGCCATGCGACTCCATCAAGCCTACCTGCCTGGTCCTGTGACTGGAAAAATAAGTCAGTCCCAGACTGGTCAGAAAGAACACCGTGGCAAGAATCGCCGTGGCCCGGCTCAGGAAATTGGCCGAACCGCTGGAACCGAACAGGCTGCCGGAAGCGCCGCTACCGAAAGCCGCACCCATATCCGCTCCCTTGCCATGCTGCATCAGCACCAGGCCAATGACGCTCAGCGCCGCAATAATATGAACAACCCAAACCAGTGTTTCCATTGTTACCTCAAAAAATCAGCGCTGTGCCGCGCGGCAAATCGCCAAAAACTCCTGCGCATCCAGCGCAGCGCCACCGATCAGGCCGCCATCGATATCCGGCATGGAGAACAATTCTGCCGCATTCGCCCCTTTGACGCTGCCCCCGTACTGAATCACCAGCCTATCGGCAACATCCTTGCTCTGAGCGGCGATCTTGCCACGGATAAAGGCATGTACCGCCTGCGCCTGCTCCGGCGAAGCCGTCTTGCCGGTGCCGATCGCCCAGACCGGTTCGTAAGCCACGATCGCCCTGGACAGCGCAGCCACGCCCAGCTTCACGGTCACCGCGTCAAGCTGACGCGCCACGACCGTCTCGGTGATGCCGGATTCGCGTTCTTCCAGCGTTTCACCGATACACAGGATCGGCGTCAGACCGGCCTTTTGCGCCGCCTCGAATTTCAGTGCCACGGTGGCATCGTCGTCGCCATACATGGCGCGGCGCTCGGAGTGGCCGACCAGCACATACTTGCAGCCGAAATCCAGCAGCATCGCCGCAGAAACCTCGCCGGTGAATGCGCCCTTCTCGTGCTGGCTCAGGTTCTGCGCACCCCAGGCAATCGCCGTGCCCTGCAGCAGGGATTGCGCCTGGAACAGGTAAGGGCTAGGCACGCACACCGCGCACTTCATGCCCTTCACGCCCGCCATGCCGGCGCTGACCGATTCCAGCAGCGCCTTGTTCTGCGCCAGGCTGCCGTGCATCTTCCAGTTACCTGCAACCAACTTTTCCCGCATCGCCGTAATTCTCATTTTGCAAAGCGGGTCATGATACTGTTTCAGGGCATCCCGGTCAATCATGGTTAGCTGGCCGTCTTGCGCGGGGCGGTCACTCCGTGCTCAAGTTCGCGGCACCGATTTTTTCCCGCAGCTCCGCTTCCAGTTTCTTGGCAGCGGTGATGTCGGCAAAGGCCATCACCACACCGTCGATCACGTTCTCCAGGGTGCGATACGGCATGATCCGCGCCTTGAACCAGCGGCCGTCATGGGCGGCAACCTCCTTTTCCGAAAACACCAGCGTACGCAGGACTTCATGCGCGTCTTCCTGCAGTTCCGGGTATTGCAAATCCATCACGATATCGCTGAGCGGGCGCCCGACGTCGCCCGGTATCAGCTTGAAAATTCCGGTCGCCTTGACGGCAAAACGCCGCACATGCATTTCGCCATCGAGGAACACGGTGGCAATGCCGGTACTGTCCAGCAGATTCTTCATGTCGCTGTTCACCCAGGACAGATCGTCCACCTTGGATTGCAGCTCGGCGTTGACGGTCTGGAGTTCCTCATTCAGCGACTGCAATTCCTCCTTGGAAGTGGTCAACTCCTCATTGGTGGATTGAAGTTCCTCGTTGGTGGACTGAAGCTCCTCGTTGGCGGAAGTGAGATCTTCCTGCGAAGATTGCATTTCCTCATGGAGAGACTGAATTTCTTCACGGGCCTGCCGCAACTCCTCCAGCGCAGCGCTGTCGGCGTCATTTGGCGTTCTGTCGCGCGCCTTCGAGGGCGGCGCCGGCACATCGGTGAACACCACCATCACCATGCCCCGCAGCGCCTCCGGCGTTTCGATGGCATGCACGGCAAGATTGACGCTTTGCGCCTGCCCGCCGTTGGCGGCCACTTTCAGCCCCTCCAGGGTGATGCTGCCGCGCTGCTTCACCACCTTCCTCAGTGCGGCGGTCAGTTCGTGGCGCAGCCCATCGCGGGCCATCGCATGAATATTCCAGTCGGCCTTGCCGGCGGCCGGCTCCAGATATTTCCCGGTGTGCCCACTGATGTAAACAATGTCCCCCGCGCTGTTCACCAGCACGGCTGCCGGGGAAAATTTCTGCAGCAGCAATTGATCCGCCAGCAACTGGAGATTGACGGCTGGCTTCACGGCCTTGGGCTCTTCGGAAAAATCCGGCATGGCGGGAAAAGGCTTGGTCGGAAATTCAACCCCAACCGCCTGCATCGGGGTATCGGTTCGCCGATAGAGCCGCACCTTGCCTTCCAGCGGCACGAACAGGGTAGTAAAGCCGCCTATGGTCTCGGAGGTGCCGAGCAGCAGGATACCGTCGCGATTCAGGGCGTAGTGAAACAGCGGTATAAGCTTTTTCTGCAGCTCCGGGCTGAGATAGATCAGCAAGTTGCGGCAGATGAGGATGTCCAGCTTGGTAAAAGGTGGGTCCATGATGATGTTCTGCGGCGCAAAAATCACCATCTCGCGGATCTCCTTGCTGACCCGGTAGCCGGCATCGTCTTCGATGAAAAACCGGTTCAGGCGCCTTGGCGAAACGTCTGCGGCGATGTTGGCGGGGTAGACGCCCTGGCGAGCCCGGTCGATGGCATCCTGATCCAGGTCGGTCGCGAAGATTTGCAGCGAGAACCGGGCCTGCGGCCCGACTTGCTCGAGCGCCTCCTTGAATGCTATCGCCAGGGAATAGGCTTCCTCCCCGGTGGAGCAGGCTGGCACCCATGCCCGCAATGCCTTGCCGGCAGGATAGGCCGCCATGATCGCGGGAATTGCCTCATTCACCAGAAATTCCCAAACCGGCGGGTCGCGAAAGAAACTGGTCACGCCGATCAGCAATTCCTTGAAGAGCAAATCCAGCTCCTGGGTATTGCCGCGCAGAAAGCGGACGTAATTGGCAATGGTATCGATCTGGTGAATGCCCATGCGCCGCTCGATGCGGCGGTACAGGGTGTTTTTCTTGTACAGCGAGAAATCGTTGCCGGTGCGCTCCCGCAACAGGATCACCACCTTTTCCAGTGCGCTCTGGCTCTTCCTCTCCAGCGTCGGCTCGAGCCGGCCAGGCAAATAAGCGTGGCGCAGGTAGGCGACGATATGTTCCGGCAGCGCTTCCGGCGCGGCGACGATGTCGGCCAGCCCGGCATCGATGGCGCTGCGCGGCATGCCGTCGAATTTGGCCGAAAGCGGCTCCTGCACCAGCGTCAGCCCGCCCTTTTCCTTGATGGCGCGCAGGCCCAGCGCCCCATCCGAGCCCATGCCGGAAAGAATTACGCCGATGCTGCGTTCGCGCCGGTCTTCCGCCAGCGCGCGGAAGAAGAAATCGATCGGCAGGCGCAGGCCGCGCGCCGCCATCGGGTCGAGCAGGTGCAGCACGCCATGCAGGATCGACATATCCTTGTTCGGCGGGATCACGTAAACGCAGTCCGGCTTGACCCTCATGCGGTTCTTCGCCTGCTGAACCGTCATGCGGGTGGCGCGCTGCAGCAGTTCCGGCATCATGCCCTTATGAGTAGGGTCGAGATGCTGGATGACGACAAAAGCCATGCCGCTGCCCGCAGGAACATGGCCGAGAAATTGCCCCAGCGCCTCCAGCCCGCCCGCCGATGCGCCGATGCCGACGATGGGAAAGGGACTGTCGCCGGCGGCGCGCCTCTTGTGCACAGTCGCGGGCACTGCATCCACAACCGGCCTGTCGCGGCGGGTGGTTTTGGTTGCGGGTCTGGCAGGTTCGTCCGCCTTGGTGGACTTGGCCATGTTTAGCTCCTGTGAATGTCGGCGGATGGCACCCGGTGACTTTACTCCGCATAAAGGTCAAGTTGCAATCGGACACGTCAAACAGGCACTCGACTGAAACAGGCTCTAAGGAATTTCCTTAGCGCAGATTAAGCATTCTGCGTATATCACGGACGCGACCGATTGACTTAAAATCATCCGCAGGTGCCACTATCGATTCATACTTTGACTCCATGGAGAAACAGCATGGCCCGAACCGCGCAATGGCAGCCCACGGCAGACACGCCCCTCAATGAAGGCGAGCGCCTTATCCCGCAAACCCAGGTGATCAAGGCGCTTCAACTGCTCCTTGACGAGGCGCCCTGTTTCGCCACCGAAAAACGCCACGACTGCGCTGAACCTTGCAAATGGCGACGGAATTGCCGCGGAATGATGGCAACATGGCTGCGCTAATGTTGAAACCAGGCGCAGACAATGTTTCCGCATTACCCCACAAGAGCCCTGTTGTGCCGGCAGGAACACGCCGGCCAGGCAACATCCTTTGTTGCAAGGCATAAATCCATCTCCATTCCCCCTTCCATCCGTTTTATGCCTTAATATGAAACATATCATTGTAGAATATGATATGGCTTGCTTTTGTGTCGAAGCGCGAATTCTTTTTGCATAAAAAAGCGGAACGAAAAATCCGATGACTGACCATACCAGACAGAGCAAGGCGCAATCTCTCGAAGAGATCGGGCAGTTACGGGAAAATACCGTGCTGGAGTGCGCGAGCAACGAAATGCGCCTGCTGCAGGATCTGAAAATCCACCAGATCGAGATGGAAACGCAGAACCATGAACTGCGGGAAGCACGGCAGGAGCTTGAGGAAGCGCGCGACCGTTATATTGACCTGTACGATTTCGCCCCGGTGGGCTACCTTACTCTGGGCGAAGGCGAATTCATCCATGAAATCAACCTGACCGGAGCCATGATGTTGGGCCGGCCGCGCGCCAACATCATCGGCAAGCCTTTTTCCGTTTACCTGAATCAGGGTGACCGCCAGCATTTTTCTCAATACCTGCATCAGGCATGCACTTGTTCCGGCAATATCGTCGCCGAAGTAAAGCTCAAGCACAACCAGAAAGATGTCCGGCTGGAAAGCACGGCCATGGCTGCAACATCTGGCCGACCCCGCAGTTGCCGCATGATAATAACCGACATCACCGAACAGAAGAAAGCCAGACTGGCTTTGCAGGAGAGCGAGTACCGCTGGAAATTCGCGCTGGAAGGCGCCGGCGATGGCGTATGGGATTGGAACATCCAGACCGGCGAAATGCTGTTTTCAAAACGCTGGAAAGAAATGCTGGAATATGCCGAAAACGAGATCGAGAACCGGTGCGACGAGTTGGAAATGCGCATCCATCCGGATGATAAACTACAGGCGATGGCCCACCTGCATGCCTATCTCGACGGCGAGGCATCAAGCTACGCTAACGAATACCGCCTGAAGTGCAGGAACGGCAGCTGGAAATGGGTACTTGCCCGCGGCATGGCGGTCAGCCGCGATGCCGCGGGCAAGCCGCTGCGCATGATCGGCACGCACACCGACATCAGCAAAACCCGGTTACTGACAGAAAAACTCCAGCAAAGCCATGACCTTCTCGTCGACCTTTCCGAACAGGTTCCAGGCTTTGTCCACCAGTACCGGTTATTCCCGGACGGACATTCCTGCTTCCCTGTTGCCAGCGCCGGGATACGTAACATCTTCGAACTCACGCCGACACAGGTGCGAAATGATGCCTCGCCGTTATTCGCCCGCGTGCACCCGGATGACCGCGACGGTTTAATCGCCGCCTTACAGGAATCGGCCCGCACCCTGCAACCGTGCCAATATGAATTCAGGGTGGAATTGCCGGAACAGGGCATATGCTGGCGCCTGACAGAGGCGCGACCGGAAAAACTGGAAGACGGCAGCGTGCTGTGGCACGGTTTTGTTATCGACATCAGCCCGATCCGGGAAGCCAAACAGCGCGCCCAGGAACTGTTGCGGCAGAATCGCCTGATCATTCGATGCATGTTCGACATGCAGGAAAAAGAGAGCCGCCATCTCTCGCGCGAACTGCACGACGACCTCGGCCAATGGCTGACTGCGATACAGGCCGAAGCCGAGGCGATTTGCAATCTCAGCTGCGACGGGCAGAATCCCGCCATCCACGAAAGCGCGCAGGCCATCAGCAACAGTGCCAGCGAAGTGCACAAGGTGATCCGCACAATGCTGCACCGCCTGCGCCCCAGCCTGCTGGATGCGCAAGGGCTGGCAGACAGCCTGCGGGAACTGGTGACGCAGTGGCGCAAGCGCCACCCCGGCATTGCCTGCGACCTGATGCTGGACGGCGATCTTGCCGGTTTAAGAGAAGACCTCAATATCACCGTGTACCGCATCGTTCAGGAAGCGCTCACCAATATCACTCGCCATGCCCAGGCCAGCCAGGTATCGGTGGAACTGCGCCGCGTGGTGGAGATACCATTCGCCACCGAAATGCTGCGACTGGCGGTGGAGGATGACGGCATCGGCATGGACGCCGGCTTGCCGGTCAAAGGACTGGGATTGCTGGGAATGCGCGAACGGGTAGCCGCGGCGAATGGCGATTTAGACCTGTACAGTTCACCGAAACATGGCACGCGCATCGAAGTCCGCCTGCCGCTGGTTATATCCGGACAAATAAACCATGAACGATAATACCGCTTCGAAACCGATTACGGTGCTGCTGGTGGACGACCACCCAGTGGTGCGGGACGGCTACCGCCGCCTGCTGGACAATACGCCGGACATCCGGGTGATAGCGGAAGCCGGCGATGGCGAAAGCGCCTGCCTCATCTATGCGGAATCCGCGCCAACCGTGGTCATTCTCGACCTCAGCATGCCCGGCATCGGCGGCATGGAAACCATCCGCCGCATCAAGGCCAGGGACGCCAACGCCCGCATCCTGGTATTCACCATGCACGACACCGAGATCCTGATTTTGCGGACGCTGGAAGCCGGCGCCACAGGCTACCTCACCAAGCAGGGCGGCATAGTGCAGATGGTGGAAGCGGTGCGACAGGTGGCGCAAGGAAAACCTTTCATCGATCCCAAACACGTCACGAACATGGCAACCCGGCAACTGTTCGACTCCGCCGAAGACCCCTTGCGAGCGCTTTCCACGCGCGAATTCCAGTTGTTCCAGCTATTTGCAGAGGGGCGTTCGGTATCCGAAGTCGCAAGCACCCTTTCGATCAGCCCCAAAACCGTCGGGGTTCACCACTCCCATATCATGAAAAAGCTGGGACTGGAGAACTCCGCCCAACTCGTCCGCCTGGCTATCCGCTGCAACCTGGTCAAGTCCTGAGCACAGGCAGCGGTTTCATGAGGCGGCTTGCCGTTTGCTTTCGTAATAATTCTGTAATATTGCCGCCCTATCATGGCGCTTGGTCAACAGGGATGCCCCCTGTTTTCTTTGATCCAATCAGGAGAACATCGATGAAATTTGAATTTGGTAAAAAGCTGGTCACCTCCGCCGCTCTGGCGCTGATCCTAAGCCCGGCTGCTTTCGCCGCCGACATCACCGGCGCGGGCGCAACCTTCCCATTCCCGATTTACGCCAAATGGGCCGAAGCCTACAAGGCCAAAACCGGCACCGGCTTGAATTACCAGTCCATCGGTTCGGGCGGCGGCATCAAGCAGATCAATGCCAAGACCGTGGATTTCGGCGCTTCCGATATGCCGCTCAAGCCTGAAGTGCTGGAAAAGGACGGCCTGATGCAATTCCCGGCGGTAATGGGCGGCGTGGTGCCGACCATCAACCTGCCCGGCATGGGCGCCGGCCAGTTGAAATTGAACGGCACCGTCCTGGCCGACATCTTCATGGGCAAGATCAAGAAGTGGAACGACCCAGCCATCGCCGCGCTGAACAAGGGAACCCAGTTGCCCGACCAGGCCATCACCGTGGTTCATCGTTCCGACGGCTCCGGCACCACCTTCATTTTCACCAACTACCTGGCTAAAGTCAGCACCGAATGGAAGGACAAGATTGGCAACGATACTGCCGTGGCCTGGCCTGCCGGCGTAGGTGGCAAGGGCAACGAAGGCGTCGCCTCTTATGTGCAGCGCATCAAGGGCTCGATCGGCTACGTCGAATATGCCTACGCCCTGCAAAACAAGATGAACACCGCCCAGTTGCAGAACAAGGAAGGCCAGTTCGTCAAGCCCGAGGCCGATGCGTTCAAGGCTGCCGCCGCCAATGCTCACTGGACCACGGCACCCGGCTTCTATGAAATCCTCACCGACGAGCCCGGCAAGGCCAGTTGGCCGATTACCGGCGCCACCTTCATCCTGATGCATAAGGTGCAGGACAAACCGGCGAACGCCAAGGAAGTCCTGAAGTTCTTCGACTGGGCCTACGCCAATGGCGATAAAATGGCGCTCGAACTGGATTACATCCCGATGCCGGACAGCGTCACCAAGCTGGTCAAAAACGCCTGGAAAGCCCAGATCAAGGACGTATCTGGCAAGACTGTGTGGAACTGATTTTCACTTCAATCATTTCACATCAGCCTAAAAACCCCCGCAGCTATGTTGCGGGGGTTTTTTTCGCCCCCTCTGCCGAAAAGGCTTGGATGCCTTAGCGAAAAAGATGGCCGGCGGGTCTTAATATTACTGTCACAATTCGGGCGTAACATTGCTTCTGCTGAATATCCGGCCCTGAAGGAGCCCATGATGAACATCAATGAAATTATCCAATCTCAACTCAACGCGGCGATCGCCGGCCTGACCCGCGCCCGCGACAAAATAGCCGGCATGAAACCTGATGACACACATGAAATAGGTCAGCAAATCGAGTCAGCTGCTTTCTACCTGGAAGATATCCAGTATAATTGGCCTGCTTTGGTGCGCAGCCATGCTGTCCAGCACCCCCCCCACCAGCCCTAATTGGGAGGCTTTAATGAACACCCTGAAAAAAATCGAGAAGCGTTTGCTGAAAAATCCGGACGAACCGGCCTCGCTGATTTTCAAGGAACTGATCCTGGCGCTCCACCAAGGGGAAAGCTTCAACCTGAAGGCGATTTACGAGCTCGACTACAATGATTTCGAACTGGCGCTGGCGGTTCTGAAGGACTGGCGTCTTGACCGTTTCACCAAAACCAAGGAGCGCCTCAAGGAACACCTCGACACCCGTGCGCCCTGACCTTGCCATATTGATCCCATGACCAGACCGTTCTCCGACTCACACCTGAAGCGACAGCATTTGCTGGACCTGGCTTTCCGCAATATTACCAAGGGATTTGCCTTCCTGGTCCTCATCCTCCTGGCCGGCATCGTGCTCTCCCTGTTTTTGGGCAGCCTGCCCTCGATCAAGGCGTTCGGCCCCGGTTTCCTGTTCAGTTCCGAATGGAACCCGGTCACGCAGAAATTCGGCGCGCTGGTGCCGATCTTCGGCACTCTCGCCACCTCGATTATCGCCCTGTTGATCGGCATCCCTGCCAGCTTCGGCATCGCCCTGTTCCTCACCGAACTGTCGCCGCGCTGGCTCAAACGCCCGCTCGGCATCGCCGTGGAACTGCTGGCCGGCATCCCGAGCATCATCTACGGCATGTGGGGCCTGTTCATTTTCGCACCGGCCTTCGCCGATAACGTAGAGCCCTGGCTCACCGCACATCTCGGCAACTCCACCCTGATCGGCCCGCTGTTTCAGGGACCGCCGATGGGCATCGGCATGCTTACCGCCGGGCTGATCCTGGCGATCATGGTGATCCCTTTCATCGCCTCGGTGATGCGCGACGTGTTCGATATCGTGCCGCCGATGCTCAAGGAATCGGCCTATGGCCTCGGTGCCACCACCTGGGAAGTGGTATGGCACATTGTCCTGCCCTATACCAAGATCGGCGTGGCCGGCGGCATCATGCTCGGACTCGGGCGAGCGCTGGGCGAAACCATGGCGGTCACCTTCGTCATCGGCAACTCCCACGAACTCAGCACCTCCCTGCTGATGCCGGGCAACAGCATCTCCTCCGCCCTGGCCAACGAATTCAACGAAGCGGTCGGCAAACTTTACACTTCCGCGCTAATCGAGCTGGGCCTGATCCTGTTCTTGATTACCTTCATTGTGCTGTCGCTTTCCAAGCTGTTGCTGATGCAGCTTTCCAAGCGCGAAGGCCAGCAATCGTAAAGAACCGACGCCATGATTTCTCTCTATGCCCGCAGACGGTTCATCAACAGCTTCAACCTGACCATTTCACTGTTCACCATGGTGTTCGGCCTGTTCTGGCTCGGCTGGATACTCTGGACGCTGGTCGCACAGGGGTTTCAGGGGCTAAACCTTTCCCTGCTCACCCAGATGACGCCGCCGCCGGGCAGCAAGGGCGGCCTGCTCAACGCCATTGCCGGCAGCTTTTTCATGACCATGGCGGCTGCCCTGATCGGCACACCGGTCGGCATTCTCGCCGGCACCTATCTGGCCGAATTCGGCCAGAAAGGCTGGCTCGCGCCAACCACACGCTTCATCAACGACATCCTGCTATCGGCGCCGTCGATCGTGATCGGGCTGTTCGTCTACGAAGTTTACGTCGTCAGCATCGGCCACTTCTCCGGCTGGGCGGGCTCGTTTGCGCTCGCCCTGATCGTCATCCCGGTGGTGGTGCGCACTACCGAGAACATGCTGCGGCTGGTGCCGAACAGCCTGCGCGAGGCCGCCGCCGCGCTCGGCGCGCCACAATGGAAAGTCATCATGCTGGTTACCCTGCGCGCATCCACGACGGGGATATTGACCGGCATCCTGCTGGCGGTGGCGCGCATCAGCGGGGAAACCGCGCCCTTGCTATTCACTGCCCTGAACAACCAGTTCTGGGGCAGCAACATGAACCAGCCGATGGCCAACCTGCCGGTGGTGATTTTCCAGTTCGCCATGAGCCCCTATGAAGACTGGCAGAAACTGGCTTGGGCAGGCGCCTTGCTGATCACCTTCGCGGTGCTGACCCTGAATATCCTGGCGCGCGTATTTTTCCGCCAGAAGAGCCCATCGTACTGAATTGCCTAACGGAATGAAACAATGAACCAGACTGTCATCGCCAATCCGAAAATCGTCCTCAAAGACCTGAATTTTCATTACGGCAGTTACCTCGCCCTGAAATCCGTCAACCTGAGCATTCCGGAAAAGAAAGTGACCGCCTTCATCGGCCCGTCCGGCTGCGGCAAATCCACCCTGCTGCGCACCTTCAACCGCATGTACGAGCTTTACCCGAAACAGAAAGCCACCGGCGAAATCATCCTGGACGGGCAAAATATTCTCGATGCCAAACAGGATATGAACAAGCTGCGCGCCAAGGTAGGCATGGTGTTCCAGAAACCCACGCCGTTCCCGATGTCGATTTTCGACAACATTGCCTTCGGCGTGAAACTCTATGAGAACCTGAATCGGCACGAGATGGCAGACCGCGTCGAATGGGCGTTGCGCAAGGCAGCGCTGTGGGAAGAAGCAAAAGACAAACTGAAACAGAGCGGCAACAGCCTGTCCGGCGGCCAGCAGCAGCGCCTGTGCATCGCCCGCGCCATTGCCGTGAAACCCGAAGTGGTGCTGCTGGATGAGCCGGCCTCGGCGCTCGACCCGATATCCACCGCGCACATCGAGGAACTGATCCACGAACTGAAGATGGACTACACCATCATCATCGTCACCCACAATATGCAACAGGCGGCCCGCGTATCCGACTACACCGCCTACATGTACCTGGGCGAACTGATCGAGTTCGGCAACACCGACGCGATTTTCACTACGCCGAAAAAGAAGGCAACGGAAGACTACATCACGGGCAAGTTTGGCTGATCAATAAACCTTAGAAAGGTAGCCCGGATGAAGCGTAGCGAAATCCGGGAGCGCCGCCCAGACCGCATTGGCAGCGGAATAAAGGGATTTCCGTGGGGGTACCGGGAAATCCCGGATTTCATTTCATTCCATCCGGGCTACGCTTGCTACATCACTGGAAAATTTGGTTAAGATTGGCCGCCGCTAAACGGCAATCCCTGGCCACATTCATGATGTTTTTAAGACAGTTTCCAAGGGTGTGCACGCCCTGCAAAATGCCGTCCGCGTTAATCGGGGATTAGGCCTCTGATTTAACCCACCGCCTGACGCACTGTTTCGGCGATCGCTTCGGCCCAGCGCCTGACATCCTTGGCGGACTTGCCTTCCACCATCACCCGCAATACCGGTTCTGTCCCGGAGGCGCGCAACAGCACCCGGCCGGAGCCGTCCAGAGCGAGTTCCGCTTCCGTCAGCTTGGCCATAACCCTGACGTTCTCGCTGCAATCGAACCCCCTGACCACCGGCACATTGATCAGAACCTGGGGATACAGCGTCAGGTCTTTGGTGAAGCCGCCCAGCGTGCTCTTCGACACGCGCAACGCCAGCAGCACTTGCAGCGCCGAGACGATGCCGTCGCCGGTGCTGTGCCGGTCGAGACAGAGGATATGGCCGGAGCCTTCGCCGCCCAGCAGCCAGCCGCGCTCGCCCAGCATCTCCATCACGTAACGGTCGCCCACTTTGGCGCGGGCGAACGGGATCTTCATTTTATCCAGGGCATGTTCCATGCCGAGGTTGGTCATCTGGGTGCCTACCACGCCGCCCTTGAGCAGGCCGTGTTTGTGGCGATACCTGGCGATCACGTAGAGCAACTGATCGCCGTCGAACAGCTCGCCGGAACCGTCCACCATGACGAGGCGGTCGCCGTCGCCATCCAGTGCGATGCCCAGGTCGGCGTGGTGCTGCTTCACCGCCTCCCGCAGCGCACGCGGGCTGGTCGCGCCGCATTCGTGATTGATATTGAGGCCGTCCGGCTGGTTGCCGATGACGATCACTTCGGCGCCAAGCTCATGGAACACCGGCGGCGCGACATGGTAGGTAGCGCCGTGGGCGCAGTCCACCACGATCTTCATGCCACGCAGATCGAGCTCGCTGGGGAAGGTGCTCTTGCAGAATTCGATGTAGCGCCCGGCGGCATCGTTGATGCGGCGCGCCTTGCCCAGTTGCGCCGAGGGCATGGTCTGCATCGGGTCGTCCAGCGCTTTCTCGATGGCGCGCTCGGTTTTGTCCGGCAACTTGGTGCCGGATGCCGAAAAGAATTTGATACCGTTATCCTCGAACGGATTGTGCGAGGCACTGATGACGATCCCCGCCTGGGCGCGCAGCGCTCGGGTCAGATAGGCCACCGCCGGGGTCGGCATCGGCCCGAGCAGCAGCACATCCACCCCGGCTGCGGAAAGCCCGGCCTGCAGCGCGGATTCCAGCATGTAGCCGGAGATGCGGGTATCCTTGCCGATCACTACCGCCGGGTGCTCGCCCTGGGGCAGACGTTTTTCCGAAGCGGCCAGCACCCTGCCCGCTGCATAACCGAGGCGCATCACGAAATCAGGCGTGATCGGCGCATCGCCGACCCTGCCGCGTATCCCGTCGGTGCCGAAATATTTTCTGGTCATTATTTTCCTTGCTAAAAACGACTACTAGCCACGGATGAACATGGATTAACACAGATAGAACAACGCAATGCTGAAAATTTGCCATTCACCGGAAAGGCGCGCCAGAGGAGATAGGCAACGCATTGATAATCCGTGCGCATCCGTGTTAATCCGTGGCTAAACTGCTTTTTTACAGGTTGATGGCATTCACGATCTGCAATGCTTCCCTAGTCGCCTTCACGTCGTGCACCCGGATAATTTTAGCACCCTTCATCGCCGCAATCACGGCCGCGGCGACGCTGGGGATCAACCTTTCGTTCACTTCCAGGCCGGTGATCTGGCCGAGCATGGATTTGCGCGACAAGCCAGCCAGCACCGGCACACCCAGCGTCGTGAAACGATCCAGCTGGCGCAGCAGGGCGATGTTGTGCTCCAGCAGCTTGCCGAAGCCGAAGCCGGGATCGACCACCAGCCGCTCGCGGCCAATGCCTGCGGCCTGCGCCGCAGCCATGCGCGCTTGCAGGAACGCCATCGACTCAGCCACGACGTCATCGTAGCGAGGCGCATGCTGCATGGTCTGCGGCGTACCATGCTTGTGCATCAGGCACACCGCCACACTCGAGTCCGCCGCCGCATCGAGTGCGCCCTCTCCCTGCAATGCATCGATGTCATTGATCATGGCCGCGCCCGCAGCGATGACTTCACGCATCACCCTGGCCTTGCAGGTATCGACCGACAGCGGCACGTTCCTGCCGCACAGCGCCTCGACTACCGGCAGCACCCGCCGCAATTCCTCCTCGATGCTGACGGGCAGCGCGCCGGGGCGCGACGACTCGCCGCCGATATCGAGAATATCGGCGCCTTCATCGAGCAGGCGCAGGGCATGCCCGATGCCGGAAACAGGGGAGGCGCAATGGCCACCGTCGGAAAACGAATCGGGGGTGACGTTGACGATGCCCATGATCAATGGGCGATTGAGAGGAAGAGTGAAACGGCCGCAATGAAGCATTTTGGGTGATGAGTAATGGGTAACGGGTAATGGGTGGGGAGAATCCCCATCACTCATTACCAATCACCCATCACCAACTTTTCAAGCTTCCGGCGCCGGGTGCGAGGTCGGCGTGACCGGCGCCGTCGGCGCACTGTCCGAAGGTGGCGTCGGCGTCGTGCTCTGACTCGGCTTGGGCGGACGCGGCTCTTTGCCTTCCATGATATCGGCGATCTGATCCGCATCGATGGTTTCCCATTCCAGCAGGGTCTTCGCCATCAATTCGATCTTGTCGCGGTTTTCCTCGATCAACTGGCGCGCCAAGGCATACTGCGCATCCACGATGCGACGGATCTCGGCGTCCACTTTCTGCATGGTGGCTTCGGAAACATTCTTGTGGGTGGTCACGGAACGGCCGAGAAACACCTCGCCCTCGTTCTCGCCGTAGACCATCGGCCCCAAGGCATCGGACATGCCCCATTGCGTCACCATGCGCCGCGCCATTTCGGTCGCGCGTTCGAAATCGTTGCTGGCTCCGGTCGTCATCTGCCCCATGAACACTTCTTCTGCGATGCGCCCGCCGAACAGCACTGCGATATTCTGCAGGATGGTTTCGCGATCCATGCTGTAGCGATCCTCGGTCGGCAACTGCATGGTCACGCCCAAGGCACGTCCGCGCGGGATGATGGTAACCTTGTGCACCGGGTCGGTTTTCGGCAGCAGCCTTGCCACCACCGCATGTCCGGCCTCGTGGTATGCCGTGTTCCTGCGCTCGTGCTCGGGCATGACCATGGAACGGCGCTCGGCGCCCATCATGATCTTGTCCTTGGCGCGCTCGAAGTCCTCCATGTCCACCAGGCGCTTGTTGGCGCGCGCCGCGAACAGGGCGGACTCATTCACCAGGTTGGCAAGATCGGCGCCGGAAAATCCGGGTGTGCCGCGCGCCAGGATGTCGGCACGCACGTCGGGCGACATCGGCACCTTGCGCATGTGCACCAGCAGGATTTGCTCGCGACCGCGGATGTCGGGCAGAGGCACCACCACCTGGCGGTCGAAGCGACCGGGGCGCAGCAATGCCGGATCCAGCACGTCCGGGCGGTTGGTGGCGGCGATCACGATAACGCCGACCGAGCCTTCGAAACCGTCCAGTTCGACCAGCAACTGGTTCAGGGTCTGCTCGCGCTCATCGTTGCCGCCGCCCATGCCGGCGCCGCGCTGGCGGCCGACTGCGTCGATTTCATCGATGAAGATGATGCAGGGCGCATTTTTCTTGGCCTGCTCGAACATGTCGCGCACCCGTGCCGCGCCCACGCCGACGAACATCTCGACGAAGTCGGAGCCGGAAATGCTGAAGAACGGCACCTTGGCCTCGCCGGCAATGGCCCTCGCCAGCAGGGTCTTGCCGGTGCCGGGGTTGCCGACCATCAGCACGCCTTTGGGAATCCGCCCGCCCAGTTTCTGGAACTTGCCGGGGTCGCGCAGGAATTCGACCAGTTCGGATACTTCCTCCTTGGCCTCGTCGCATCCGGCGACATCGGCAAAGGTCACGGTGTTGGTGGTCTCATCGAGCATCCTTGCCTTGCTTTTGCCGAAGGAGAACGCGCCGCCCTTACCGCCGCCCTGCATCTGGCGCATGAAAAACACCCAGACGCCGATCAGCAGCAGCATCGGGAACCAGGAGACAAACAAGTTCATCAGAAAGGAAGGCTCTTCTTCGGGCCGGGCTTCGACCACCACGCCATTCTTGAGAAGATCGCTCACCATCCACGGGTCAGACGGCGCATAGGAGGTAAAGCGCTTGCCGTCGGTTGTCACCCCCTTCAGCACGTGGCCCTCGATCGACACTTTGGCGATGTGCCCCTGCTTCACTTCTTCAAGGAACTGGGAATATTCCAGCGGCGCCTGAACGGACTGACGCTGGCCGAAGTGGTTGAACACCATCATCAGCACCAGTGCGATCACCAGCCAGACCGCGATATTTTTCATCAAATTATTCAAAATCTCTCCTCAAGCCTGCACATGCAGACAAATTCTAAACCCTTTGTTCGGCTCATGTCAGCTCTTTATATGAGCATCCGCTTTGCGGCGGACTACCTGCTTAAACCGATTCCAAGCAGATAGGTTTCGTTGGTTCGGCCACGCGAAGCTTTCGGCTTGCGCGTCGCCACCTGCGTGAAATGTCCGCGCATGGCGCGGATATATTCATCGAAGCCGCCACCCTGAAATACTTTGACCAGGAAACTGCCGCCCGGTTTCAAATGCTGCACGGCAAACTCCAGTGCCAGATCGGCAAGATGCATTGCACGCGCCTGATCGGCAAGAGCGATACCGCTTATATTGGGGGCCATATCGGAAATCACAAGATCCACCGGGCGTCCGTCCAGCGCCTTGACCAGTTCGGCCAGCACCGCATCCTCGCGGAAATCGCCCTGGATGAAGGTCACCCCCGCCAACGGCGTCATTTCCAGCAGGTCGAGTGCAACCACCTTGCCGTTGCCCGCCAGCTTTTTGGCCGCCACCTGCGACCACCCTCCGGGCGCCGCCCCCAAGTCCACCACCCTCATGCCGGGCTTGAGCAGATGGTCGCGTTCGTTGATTTCCAGCAGCTTGTACGAAGCGCGCGAGCGATAGCCCTCCAGCTTCGCGCGCTGGACATAAGGGTCGTTGACGTGCTCGCTCATCCAGGCTTTGCTGGTTTTAGTGGGCTTCATCGGGTAAACTGCGAGCCTTTTTCAAAGACGTTCCAAGGATATCATTATGTTACCGCTTACTTCAGCGCAAAAAAGTTTTTTGCGCGCTCAGGCCCATGCTCTCAATCCAGTCGTGACCATCGGCGATGCAGGCCTTTCCGAAGCGGTCATGAAGGAAGTGGGGCTCAGCCTCGCCAGCCATGAGCTGATCAAGGTCAAGTCGCACAGCCGCGACAAGGCTGCACGCGAAAGCCAACTGGCGGAAATCTGCGAAACCCTGCACGCCGCTGCAGTACAGCATATCGGCAAGATCCTGATTGTCTACAAGCCCGCCGAAAAACCCCGGCTGGTACTGCCTAAAGGGTAATGGGTTTTCTCATCACCCATTTCCCATCACTCATCACCAATAACAGGTACTAACCCCGGCGCGGCGCCAACACCAGCACCAGGCCAAGCAGACTTTCAAACAGGTAAACGATGCTGGAAATTCCGTGCCAGTGGGCGAAGCGGTCGCGGAACATGCTTTCCATCACGGCCTTCGGCAATGCCTGTTCCTTCAGGTTTTCCATAATCGGCTGGATGCCGAAACGACCGGCCAGAGTAAGCAGCAGCATCGTCAGCACCGCCCAGAAAAATCCCTGCTTCAACGCTGAACCGCCATACACCGCCAGACGGTGAACCAACAGGTAAGAACCGCAGACCATGCCGACATAGGCGATCCAGACAAACATCCTGCCGGCCAGCATGCCAGCCAGCATTTTGTCGTCTAGCGAGGCGAACAGCACCGGCGCCGCCAGATAGCCGATTGCCCACAAGCCGCCCACCCAAAGGGTGATGGCGATTAGCGCAAGATTGTCAGTAAATCTTTTCATTTATGTTGGTGATGAGTACCGAGAAATGGGTGATGAGGAAACCCATTCCTCTTCCCTCATGACTCAAATGTACCTCACATCCAACACTTCATACTCGCGCACTCCGCCCGGCGCCTGCACCTCGGCGACGTCCCCGGCGTATTTTCCGATCAGCGCGCGGGCGATCGGCGAGCTGATGGAAATTTTTCCCTGCTTGATGTCGGCCTCGTCGTCACCGACGATCTGATAGGTCACCTTCTCTTCGCTTTCCAGGTCTTCCAGTTCGACCGTCGCGCCAAATACGCAGCGTCCATCGGCATCAAGCAGCTTGGGGTCGATGATCTGGCCGTTGGACAGTTTGCTCTCGATTTCGGCAATGCGCCCCTCGACGAAGCTCTGGCGCTCCTTGGCGGCATCGTATTCGGCGTTTTCCGACAAATCGCCGTGCGAGCGCGCTTCGGCGATGGCCGCAATCACGTTGGGACGTTCAACCGTCTTCAGCTGGTGCAATTCAGCACGCAACCGTTCCGCACCGATGACCGTCAATGGAACCTTGTTCATTCCTCTCTCCTAAAATTCCTGGATTGCAGTATGGCCGGACAAATTAATTCAGCCGGGCGTGCAGGCCCTGCAAGTCGTATACCTGCAGCTCCTTCATGTGCTGGATACCGGCGCAGGCAGCGCGCGCGCCGGCCAGCGTGGTGTAGTAGGTAATCTTGTTCTGCAGCGCGGCGTTGCGCATCGCATAGGAATCGTGCACGCCGCGCTTGTCCTCGATGGTGTTGACGATCAGACCGATCTCGCCGTTCTTGATCATATCGACGATATGGGGGCGCCCCTCATGCACCTTGTTCACCGGCGTCACCTCGAGGCCCGCAGCGGAAATCGCCGCCGCCGTGCCGCGTGTGGCGACCAGACTAAAGCCCAGTTCCGCCAGGTTGCGGGCAATATCGATTACCTTTTCCTTGTCGCCAGCGCGCACGCTGATGAAGGCGCGACCGCCGGACGGCAGCTTTGCGCCGGTGGCGAGTTGCGACTTGACGAAGGCCTCGGCAAAGGTCAAGCCCACGCCCATCACCTCGCCGGTCGATTTCATTTCCGGCCCGAGGATGGGGTCGACGCCGGGGAACTTGATGAATGGGAACACCGCTTCCTTGACCGAGTAGTAAGGCGGGATGACTTCGTGGGTGACGCCCTGTTCCTTGAGGCTCCGCCCCGCCATGCAGCGCGCCGCGATCTTGGCCAACTGCAGGCCGGCGGCCTTGGAAACGAACGGCACGGTGCGCGAGGCGCGCGGATTGACTTCGAGCACGTAGACCGTCTCGCCCTGAATGGCGAACTGCACGTTCATCAGGCCGACCACGTTCAGCCCTTTGGCCATCAGCACGGTCTGGCGGCGCATCTCGTCCTGGATTTCCGCCGACAGCGAATACGGCGGCAGCGAGCAGGCCGAGTCGCCGGAATGTACGCCGGCTTCCTCGATGTGCTCCATCACGCCGCCGATCAGTACATCGGTGCCGTCGCAGATCGCATCGACATCGACTTCGGTGGCGTCGTTGAGGAAGCGGTCGAGCAGCACCGGCGAATCGTTGGAAACCTTGACCGCTTCGCGCATGTAGCGTTCAAGGTCGGATTGCTGGTGAACGATCTCCATGGCGCGGCCGCCCAGCACGTAGGAAGGGCGGACTACCAGCGGATAGCCGATTTCCTCGGCCAGCCGGATCGCCTCTTCCGGCGCGCGCGCGGTGCGGTTGGGCGGCTGCTTCAGCCCCAGTTCGTGCAGCAATTTCTGGAAGCGCTCGCGGTCTTCGGCAGCATCGATCATATCCGGGCTGGTGCCAATAATCGGCACGCCGTTGGCTTCAAGATCGCGCGCCAGTTTCAGCGGAGTCTGGCCGCCGTACTGGACGATCACGCCGACCGGCTTCTCCACCGCAACCACCTCGAGCACGTCCTCCAGAGTCAGCGGCTCAAAATACAGGCGGTCGGAAGTATCGTAGTCGGTCGAGACGGTTTCCGGGTTGCAGTTGACCATGATGGTCTCATAGCCGTCCTCACGCATCGCCAGCGCGGCATGCACGCAGCAGTAGTCGAATTCGATGCCCTGGCCGATGCGATTCGGCCCGCCGCCCAGCACCATGATCTTTTTCCTGTCGGTCGGCTCCGATTCGCACTCTTCCTCATAGGTCGAGTACATATAGGCGGTGTCGGTGGCGAATTCGGCAGCGCAGGTATCGACCCGTTTGTAGACCGGACGCACCTTGAGCGCATGACGGCGCGCGCGCACATCATGCTGGCTCACGCCCAGCAGTTTCGCCAGCCTCAGGTCGGAGAAACCGCGCCGTTTGAGTTCGCGCATTTCGGCAAAACCGAGGGAATCCAGGCTGCGGCCGTTCAGCGCCTGCTCGCGTGCCACCAAATCGGCCATTTGCGCCAGGAACCAGGGATCGATATGGGTCAGCGCATGGATTTCGTCCTGCGTCATGCCGCAGCGCATCGCGTCGGCGATGTACCAGATACGATCCGGGCCGGGGTCGCCCAGCTCGGTTTCGATTATTTCACGGTCGGAGGTCTTCTCGTCGAGCCCGTCATTGCCGGTCTCCATGCCTCTGAGCGCCTTCTGCAACGACTCCTGAAAAGTGCGTCCGATCGCCATCACCTCGCCCACCGACTTCATCTGGGTGGTCAGGCGATTATTGGCGCGCGGGAATTTTTCGAAGGCGAAGCGCGGAATCTTGGTGACGACGTAATCGATCGAGGGTTCGAACGAGGCCGGGGTTGCGCCGCCGGTGATGTCGTTCTGCAACTCGTCGAGGGTATAGCCGATCGCCAGTTTGGCCGCCACCTTGGCGATCGGGAAGCCGGTCGCCTTGGAAGCCAGGGCGGAGGAGCGCGACACGCGCGGGTTCATCTCGATCACCACCATGCGGCCATCGTCCGGGTTGATGCCGAACTGGACGTTGGAGCCGCCGGTTTCCACGCCGATCTCGCGCAGCACCGCCAGCGAGGCGTTGCGCATGATCTGGTATTCGCGGTCGGTCAGGGTCTGAGCCGGCGCAACGGTGATCGAGTCGCCGGTATGCACGCCCATCGCATCGAAGTTTTCAATCGAGCAGATGATGATGCAGTTGTCCTTCTTGTCGCGCACCACCTCCATCTCGAACTCTTTCCAGCCGATGACAGATTCCTCGATCAGCAGTTCCTTGGTCGGCGAAGCGTCCAGGCCGCGTTCGCAGATCGCAAGAAACTCTTCCTTGTTGTAGGCAATGCCGCCGCCCGAACCGCCCATGGTGAAGGAAGGCCGGATGATGGTGGGATAGCCGACCATCGCCTGCACCTGCAGGGCTTCTTCCAGGCTGTGGGCAATCGCTGCGCGCGGACAGGCGAGGCCGATCTTCTCCATCGCCTTCTTGAATTTCTCGCGGTCCTCGGCCTTGTCGATCGCTTCCTTGGTGGCGCCGATCATTTCCACGTTGTACTTTTCCAGCACGCCGTGGCGCGCCAGATCGAGCGCGCAATTGAGCGCAGTCTGGCCGCCCATGGTGGGCAGCAGCACATCAGGCCGCTCGGTGGCGATAATCTTCTCCACCACCTGCCAGGTAATCGGCTCGATATAGGTGACGTCCGCCATCTCCGGGTCGGTCATGATGGTGGCGGGATTGGAGTTGACCAGGATGACTTTGTAGCCTTCCTCGCGCAGCGCCTTGCAAGCCTGCGCGCCGGAATAGTCGAACTCGCACGCCTGGCCGATGACGATCGGGCCGGCGCCGATGATCAGGATGGATTTAATGTCTGTACGTTTTGGCATTTCGCATTAACCGCAGAGGCGCGGAGGCACGGAGGGTTTTGAGCATTTCAATCTCAGCGCCTCCGCGTCTCCGCGGTTCAAATCAAAGTTTATGTTGCTGCATCAGACCGATAAAACGGTCAAACAAGTAAGCCACATCGTGCGGCCCGGGGCTCGCCTCGGGGTGGCCCTGGAAACTGAAGGCCGGCACGTCGGTGCGGGAAATGCCCTGGTTGCTGCCGTCGAACAGCGATTTGTGGGTCACGCGCAAATTGGCCGGCAGCGTCGTTTCGTCCACCGCAAAACCGTGGTTCTGGCTGGTAATCATGACGCGGCCGGTATCGAGATCCTGCACCGGGTGGTTGGCGCCGTGGTGGCCGAATTTCATCTTGCGCGTCTTCGCGCCGCTGGCCAGCGCCAGCAACTGATGGCCGAGGCAGATGCCGAAAGTCGGGATGCCTTTCCCGAGCACTTCGCGGATCGCCTTGATGGCGTAATCGCACGGCTCCGGATCGCCCGGCCCGTTGGACAGGAACACGCCGTCCGGCTTGAGCCTGAAAACCTCTTCAACGGGGGTCTGGGCAGGCAACACCGTCACCTTGCAGCCACGCTCCGCCAGCATGCGCAGGATATTGCGCTTGACGCCGTAATCGTAGGCGACCACATGGAATCGGGGATTGTCGAATTTCTTGAACCCATCACCGAGTTTCCATTCGCCTTCTTGCCAGTCATAGGGCTTGTCGCTGCTCACCACCTTGGCCAGATCCATGCCAGCCAGGCCGGGGAAAGCACGCGCCAACTCCAGCGCCTTGGCCTCGTCGATTTCTCCCGCCATACCCGAATAGGGCATGTCCGGCGGGGATGCGCCGAGCGTTCCGCTCGCCGGCCCCGCCGCCATCAAACAGCCATTCTGCGCCCCTTTTTCGCGCAACAGACGGGTCAGCTTGCGGGTGTCAATGTCGGCAATGGCGACGACGTTATGGTGCTTGAGATAGGCGCTCAAATCCTCGCCGTTGCGCCAGTTGCTGGACTGGATCGGCAAATCGCGAATCACCAGGCCACTGGCGTAAACCTGGCCTGATTCTTCATCTTCGGCATTGGTGCCGGTGCTACCGACATGCGGGTAGGTCAGCGTAACAATCTGGCGGCAATAGGACGGATCGGTCAGAATCTCCTGATACCCGGTCATCGCCGTATTGAAAACCACCTCGCCCACAGTGTGGCCGGCGGCGCCAATGGAAATACCGCGAAACACTGTCCCATCTGCAAGTGCGAGAATGGCGGTCTGGTGATGCGGCACAGGAACTCCTTGGATTAGCAGCGGATATGCAAAGCGGGGCGGGCTTGCGCCCTCCCCGCTTTTTAATTTTCTGAATTATACCGGATTACGGCGCTACCATCAACGTAGACCGAGCACGTCCTGCATATCGAACAGCCCCCTGCCGCTACTGACAAGGAAGCGCGCTGCGCGTAACGCGCCCAGCGCAAAGGTGGCGCGGCTGCTGGCCTTATGAGTGATTTCGATGCGCTCACCGGTGCCGGCAAACAGCACGGTGTGGTCGCCGACGATATCGCCGCCGCGCACCGTGGCGAAGCCGATGGTCGAGGGGGAGCGCTCGCCGGTCACGCCCTCGCGGCCGTAAACCGCACATTCCGCCAGATCCCTGCCGAGCGCGCCGGCCACCACTTCACCCATGCGCAAGGCGGTGCCGGACGGGGCATCCACCTTGTGGCGGTGGTGTGCCTCGATGATCTCGATATCGTAACCCTCGTTCAGAACGCGCGCCGCCATGTCGAGCAGCTTGAGGCTGAGGTTCACCCCGACGCTCATGTTGGGCGCGAACACCACGCCGATATCGCGACCGGCATCGGCGATCAGCTCCTTCTGCACGGCGCTGAAACCGGTGGTGCCGATAATGATGTTGACGCCCAGCTCGCGGCAGGTTTTCAGGTGATCCAGCGTCGCATCGGGACGGGTGAAATCGATCAATACATCGCACCCCTTGAGCGCGGCACCGATATCGTCGCTGATCGCCACACCGCACGGTGCGCCGATCAGTTCGCCCGCATCCTTGCCGACAAACGGACTGCCGTGCCGCTCCAGGGCAGCGGCGAGTCGCATGTCCGGCGCCGGCGCCACCGCCTCGAGCAGGGCACGGCCCATACGCCCGGAGCTGCCTGCAATCGCTATATTCAATAGGGTCATTTTACTAATCCGACTTTACAGGCCGATCTTGTCCATCATCTTTCCGAAAAAACCTTTTTCCTCTTGCGCGGGCGCCGCATTCTGCGCCGATGGCTCCGAAGCTTTTACCGGAACGCCCGCAGCGGCGCTTTTCGCCGCTTCCGCCTCCGCCGCTGACTCGGGCGTGGCTGCCACCACATCTCCCTGAACGCGATGCAACTTATCCTGCTCGAAGAACAGCGCCATTTTGCGCTCTTCCGTCAGCTTGCCGGCTTTCTGAAAACGATAAACGTAATCCCAGCGGTCGGCATGGAATGCATCGGTAATCAGCGGAGTTCCCATAATGAAGCGCACCTGGGATTTGGTCATGCCGGGCTTGAGCTTTGCCACCATTTCCTGGGTGACCACATTCCCCTGCTGGATATCGATCCTGTAGGGCGAAATTTTTTCGGTAACCCTGTCGGTCACGGAACAGGCAACGACGAACAGCAGAACGGGTATGACAACAAACGATCGCAGAACGGATTTCATAAAAATCCCGGCAGAAAACAATAAAGTGGCAGCATTATAACATCCCATGAAGCGCTGGAAAGCGCAGGCCAAACATTATATGATTGACCCACTGAAACATTAGGGCTGACTCATGGGCGATTCCCAGGACCTGAAAAATGCCGGACTCAAGGCCACCACCCCGCGACTGAAGATCCTGAACCTGTTCGAAACCAGCAACGTGCGTCACCTCACCGCCGAGGATGTGTACAAAATCCTGCTGACTGACGGCGAGGATGTCGGACTGGCTACGGTCTATCGGGTGCTTACCCAGTTCGAAGCGGCCGGACTGCTGATCCGCCACCATTTCGAGGGTGACAAGGCTATCTTCGAGCTCAATCAAGGCTGCCATCACGACCATCTGGTCTGCCTGCAGTGCGGCAAGGTGGAGGAATTCTACGACCCGGACATCGAGAAAAAACAAGACAAAATCGCCAGAGAGCGCGGATTTATCATCCGCGACCACTCGCTGTACCTGTTTGCCGATTGTACCAAGACGAACTGCCCGAACAAGACCTGATTAACAGGGCGCCTGGAATCTGGCACCCACGACCATCACCGTCAAATCACCAGCCTCCGCCAGCACAACGATTGACTCGCCGTAAAACGCTCCCGGGCAAGGGTGAATCAACGCATTCAGGACTATACTTAGAACAGAGGCGAATCGATTCCGCCGAAACGTATAATCGAAACCAAATCGGCCCGGCAGACATACCCTAAAATGAATAGTGGATTGATCATCGCCCGCGCCTTGACTTGGCGCTATCTGATCGCTCTGACGCTGGTGGCGACGCTTTCCACCGCAGCATGGATCAGCTTGCGACTGGTAATTTCCGAGCAGAAAAGCACCGCCGCAATCGTCAATGTAAGCGGTCGGCAACGCATGCTCAGCCAGCGAACCGCCCTGTTCTCGTCGCGCCTGCTGCACACCCCGGAAAAAGATCGCGCAGAGATCAGACGCCAACTTGAGGCGGCCGCCGACCTCATGCAGCGGTCTCACTTGGGCTTGACGCGCGGCAACCCTGAAATGGGGCTGCCGTCAACCATGTCGCCTACCGTGCACGCCATGTATTTCGATGGCCCGGATGCGCTCGATCGTCAGGTAGAAGAATATCTCGATGCGGTTCGCACCCTGCTCCGGGCAAATGATGAAGAGCTGACGCCGGACAACCCGCAACTGCATTACATCATTACCGTTTCTCCGACACGCTTGGTTTCCTCTCTCGACAAGATGGTCAGCCAGTACCAGCGCGAAGGGGAAGAAGCGATAGGCCGCCTGCAAAAAGCGGAAACCCTGCTCTGGCTTTTTACCTTGCTGCTTCTCGCCTTGGAAGCCGCTTTCATCTTCCGGCCATTTGCCAGCCATATCAAGACCATTATCGCCGAATTGCGCAAGACCACGAACAGCCTGTATGAAAGCCGGGAGCGGCTTCGCATCGTCACGGAGAATGCCAATGACTGGCTGTGGGAAACCGACGCCGAAGGAGTTGTGACCAATTTTTCCAGCCGATCCGGCCCCTCCGAAATCCGGGATGGCGTAGTTGGCCGGAATCTGGCCAGCCTTCTAGATCCGGCTCAACCTTCGGGTGGTGCGAAACAAATGCTGGGCTCGATCGAAGCCAGATCGTCCTATCGCGACATCGTGTTTCCGCTACGGGTAGACACCGGGAAATCGCTATGGGTACGCGCGAGCGGCGTTCCGAAACAGTCGAAAAGCGGGAATTTCATCGGCTATCTGGGTGTCTGGACCGATATCACCGAAAGCAAGCGGCTTGAAGATGAATTGCACATGCACCAGAATCACCTCGAGGAGTTGGTCAGGCAACGCACTGCGGATCTACAGAAAAAGAGCGAAGCATTGGCGGAAAGCGAGGAAAAATTCCGCCTCATCAGTTCGTCGGCCAAGGAGGCCATTCTCATCATCGGCCAGTCGGAAGAAATCGCCTACTGCAACCCGGCTGCGGAAACCATTTTCGGCTATACGGCGGGCGAGGCGCTAGGCAAGAATCTGCATGACCTGCTCGCCCCGCTCCGCTACCGCGACGACATCCGCAAAGGATTCGAACATTTTTGCGTTTCCGGCGAAGGGCCGATGATCGGAAAAACCGTCGAGATGACGGCATTGCGCAAGGGCGGCCAGGAATTTCCAATCGAGCTATCGATTTCCGCTGTCAAGATGCAAAACGAGTGGCACGCACTGGGTGTCATTCGCGACATCACCGAACGTAAAAAAACGGAAATGCAGCTCCGGGAACTGAACGAAACCTTGGAACAACGGGTGGAGGAGGCCGTCCACCAGAGCATGGAGCATGAGCGCATGCTGATCCAGCAATCGCGCCTTGCCGCCATGGGTGAGATGATCGGCAACATCGCCCACCAGTGGCGCCAGCCTCTCAATGCCTTGGCGCTGTTGCAGACCAACGTCAAGGATGATTTCGAATACGGCGAACTAAACCAGGAAAACATGAACAGGTTCGTGGAAGAGGGGCAGAAAATCATCCAGAAAATGTCTTCGACGATCGACGATTTCCGCGATTTCTTCAAGCCGCAGAAAGAAAAGAAGGCATTCCTCATTCACAAGATCGTCAAGCACACGCTGGTCATCGTCAATGCCGGCTTCAAAAATCATAATATCGCTGTCACGATCAAGGAAGAACCGGACATACAAGTCGTCGGCTACCCCAATGAGTTATCCCAAGTGCTGCTCAATGTGCTCAACAACGCCAAAGATGCCTTGCTTGACAGGAATGTGCAAAATGGAAAAATCGATATTGCGATGAGCCAGGATAAAGACACCGCATGGATCACGGTCAGGGACAATGCCGGCGGGATTACGCCAGAAACGCTGCCGAAAATTTTCGACCCTTACTTCACCACGCGGGAAAAAGGCACCGGCATCGGTCTTTACATGTCCAGAATGATCATGGAGCATATGAATGGTTCCATCGATATGCGCAATATCGAGGGAGGCGCAGAGTTCAAGCTGACGATGCCGAAAAACCAGGCCTAGGAATCGTTAAGCGCAAGGGAGTCAACTGCAAATTCGTCTGCCCGCCGGTTCATCACGAATTTATTCTCGCCACCCCAAGGTGCCACCGTGTTATCAACTACAGCCACCGTTCTGAAGCATCCCGCCGAAGGTGCAATCCCCGACAACAAAGGAATCTGGGCCGGCATTCTGAGCGAGATGACCGAGTTTGCGCTGCTGTTCGGCGTGTATTTCATCGCCAAGGTGCACTTCCCGCAGGAATTCAGGGATGGCCCGCTAAAACTGAACCTGTTTGCCGGCACGTTCAATACGGTGCTGATGATTTCGGGCAGCTACTTCGTCGCCAACGCAGTGCTGGCGATCCGGCAGAACCGGCAACAGGCCAGTGTCCGCTGACTACTTCTGGTATTGATTGCAGCATGCGGCTATCTGGTCACCAAGGCCTTCGAGTTTCGCTGGAACGTCAGCCATGGCATCACTGGCGACACCGGCATATTCTTCGCGGTTTATTACTACCTGACTTTCACCCATATCGTGCATGTCGTCTGGGGCATCATGGGGCTGCTGTGGGTGATCGTGCGCACCCGGACCGGCGCCTATTCGCCGCAAGAACATGATGGCATGGAAGCGTTCGCCTCCTACTGGCACGCCACCGATCTGGTGTGGCTGGTGATATTTCCGCTGCTTTATCTGTTGCGCTGAAGGACGACAATGACACGCCAAAAATTCATAGACCGGCTCTGGCTTTTGCTGCTGGCGTTGACGCTGGGCGGCGCGTTAATCGGCGAGACCGCCGAACCCAGCTTCGCCATTACGCTGATCATCGTGGCGACCATGGCCTTCAAGGGAAGGATAATCATCGATCATTTCATGGAACTGAAAACGGCGAACCGCACCCTGCGCAACCTGATGCGCGCCTATTTTTATGCGGTGCCGCTGGTGATCGTGCTCACTTCCGTGTTCGGCGACTGGCTGGCCAGGCTGACGGCGCTGTGAACTAAAGTCCCAGCATCTCCGCCGCATGCTTGCGGGTAGTATCGGTCACCTCCACCCCGCCCAGCATGCGGGCAACTTCCTCGATGCGCACCGCCCGCTCCAGCACCCGGATGCGGCTGACCACGCTCTCGTCGCGCATGTCCTTGCTGACCTGCCAGTGATGGTCGCCTTGCGCCGCCACCTGTGGCAGGTGGGTGACGCACAGCACCTGGCGCTCGGCGCCGAGCTTTTTCAATAATTGGCCGACAATTTCCGCCACGCCGCCGCCGATACCGACATCCACTTCGTCGAAGATCAGGGTCGGCACCAGCGACACCTTGCTGGTGATGACCTGGATCGCCAGACTGATGCGCGACAACTCGCCGCCGGAGGCCACCTTGGCCAGCGGCTTGGGCGGCAAGCCGCTGTGGGCGCTGACCTGAAACTCAATTTCCTCAAGTCCGTATGAACCGCCGTCGCATGCCGTCAGGGCGATCTCAAAACGGCCGCCTACCATGGCCAGCGACTGCATCGCGGCGCTGACCTTTTCTGCCAACGCCTGTGCCGCCTCTTTCCTAGCCGCGCTCAATTTTCCGGCAAGATCGAGATAATGCGATTGCGCCGCCGCTTCGCGCTGAGTTTCATCGCCACCGGAGCCGAAACCACTTAATTCGCTCAAGCGCGCATTTTTTTCCGCCAGTAGTTCGGGCAACGACTCAGGGGTGACGCGGTATTTGCGCGCCGTGTCGTGTATTTCTCCCAGCCGCTGCTCACACTGGGCAAGCCGCTCAGGGTCGAGATCCAGGCGCTGCAGATAATGCCGCAGGCCATAAACCGCCTCGCTCATCTGCACTTCTGCCGGCACCAGTAGGTCCAGTACTTCCCGCAGGCCGGCATCGTATTCAACCAGATTGTTGAGGCGGGCGATCACGCCGTTGGCCTGCGCCAGACAGGCCATGTCGCTCTCGGACAAAACTTCAAGTCCGTACTGCGCGCCCTCCATCAGGCTGGCGGCGTTGGACAGGCGGCCATGTTCGGCCTGTAATTCCTCCCATTCCTGAATGGAGAAATTCAGCGCCGCCAATTCTTTTACTTGCCATTCGAGCCGCTCCAGTTCCTCGGCATAAACGGCGGCATTCTTTTCCCGTTCCAGCCGCGCCCGCCTGAGCGCCTGCCACTCGCGCCAGGCTGCCGCCGTTTCCTTTACCTGGCGCCCCTGGCCGGCATAGGCGTCGAGCAGCTCGCGCTGGGCAGCCGTCTTGAGCATGGATTGGTGGGCGTGCTGGCCGTGAATGTCCACCAGAAATTCGCCCGCCTCGCGTAATTGCTGGAGGGTGGCGGAACGGCCATTAATGAAACCGCGGGAGCGTCCGCCCGCATCCACCACACGGCGCATCAGGCACACGCCGGGGTCGCCGCCGAGGTCGCTCTCGTCCAGCCAGGATTGCAGTTGGGGTAAAGCGCGGCTATCGAACTCGGCCTCGATCTCGGCGCGCGCCGCATTGGCGCGCACTACGCCCGCATCGGCGCGCTCGCCCAGCACCAGCGACAGTGCATCGATCAGGATCGACTTGCCCGCCCCGGTTTCGCCGGTGAGCACGGTGAAGCCGGGCTGGAACTCAAGCTCAAGTTGGTCGACGATGACAAAATCGCGGATGTTGAGGGTCAGGAGCATGATGATCGTGGAATGGGTGATGGGTGATGAATGACCGGGAAAAAACAACTCCCCATTACCCATCCCTCATCACTCCTCACAGTTTTTCCCCCCAATGCAGCTTCTGCCTGAGCATGTCGTAATAGCTGTGACCGAAAGGGTGAAGCAGGCGCACCATCTGCCTGGAGCGGCGCACAATCACCCAGTCGTTTTCCTGCAAGTCAAAATGGCGCTGACCGTCGAAGTGGACGCGTGCGTCGTCGGCATGGAGCAGCAGAATCTCGATAGTGCTTTCGCTGTTCACCGCAATGGGCCGGTCGCTCAGGGTATGCGGGCAGATCGGCACGAGCACCAGCGCTTCCAGCGTGGGATGTAGAATGGGCCCGCCGGAAGACAGGGCATAAGCGGTAGAGCCGGTCGGAGTGGATACGATCAAGCCGTCAGAACGCTGGCTGTAAACGAACTGCCCATCGACGAACACCTCAAGTTCGATCAAGCGCGCGGTAGCACCCTTGCTCACCACCGCATCGTTGAAGGCACAGGCTTCGTGAACATTCTCCCCGTGGCGGCGGATGGTGACCGCAAGCAGAAAGCGGGCTTCGCTGAGGTAATCGCCAGCCAGAATTTCGGCCATGGTTTCCAGCATGGTTTCCGCCGAAACATCGGTGAGGAAACCGAGCCGCCCCTGATTGATGCCCACCAGCGGCACTTCATAACCGTGCAGTGAGCGGGCGATATTCAGCATGGTGCCGTCGCCGCCCAGCACCACCGCCAGATCGGCCTGTTCGCCGATTTCCTCCAGGCTCGCCACGGGAAATGCGCTCACGCCGGTGCTTTCGGCCGTTTGCCGTTCCACCAGCACGCCGTACTCCCGTTCCTCAAGGAACCGGGCCAGGCGCAGCAGCGGATCGCCGATCTCCGGACTATTGTATTTGCCAATCAGGGCAACAGTTTTGAAGAGCTGACTCATGTCGCGAATTAGACCATAATTAAACTTTTGGTGGTACTATCAATCAAACTGCATATCGTAAAATGCATGGCTGAATTTATGATCCCAGAAAAAGCGGTTAGCCACGGATTAACACAGATGTTCACGGATTATCGGGGGCTTGTATGTTGTTCGCCGCTCACCATCCGGGAAAGAAACGAAATTATTTCAACCACATGTTTTATCTGTGTTAATCCGTGTTTATCCGTGGCTAAAAGCCGTTTTTAAAATGATCGACAAACGCGCGCAAATCCTGCTCAAGACCCTGGTGGAACGCTATATCAGCGAAGGCCAGCCGATCGGCTCCCGTACCCTGTCGAAGTTTTCCGGGCTGGACCTGAGTGCTGCCACCATCCGCAATATCATGGCCGACCTGGAAGAGATGGGCTACATCATCAGCCCGCACACCTCCGCCGGACGCATCCCCACGCCGCGCGGCTACCGCTTCTTTGTGGATTCCCTGCTCACGGTGCAGCCGTTGGGCGTCATCGAAGTGCACCAACTGGAAAACCAGCTCCATCCCAACGACCCGCATAAACTGATCGCATCCGCCTCGCAACTGCTATCCGACCTGACCCAGTTCGCCGGCATCGTAATGTCGCCAAAACGCCGCAGCATCGCCTTCCGGCATATCGAGTTCGTCAACCTTTCCGACAAGCGGATACTGCTGATTCTGGTCACCACCGACGACAACGTGCAAAACCGTATCATCTTCAGCGAGAAGGTCTACACTGCCTCGGAACTCACCCAGGCGGCCAATTTCATCAACCAGCACTATACAGGCTGTACTCTGGAAGAAGTGCGCAGCAAAATGCAAGTCGAACTAAAGCAGCTACACCACGATATGACCGCGCTCATGGCCGTGGCAATGGAAGCCGGCAGCGAAGCAATGGGGGAAGGCGCCGACAGCTATGTGCTGTCCGGCGAACGCAAACTGCTGCATGTGCAAGACCTGTCCTCCAACATGGCGTCCTTGCGCAAACTGTTCGACGCCTTCGATCAGAAAACCACCCTGCTGCAGCTTCTGGACATCAGTCAGCACGCCCAGGGCGTACAGATTTTCATCGGCGGCGAATCCGGCCGCATGCCGCTTGACGAATGCAGCATGGTGACCGCACCCTATGAAGTGGACGGCCAGATCGTCGGCACCGTCGGCGTAATCGGACCGACCCGGATGGCCTACGAACGCGTCATTCCGATCGTGGACATCACCGCCAAGCTGCTTTCCAGCGCATTGTCGTATCACTGATCGTGTCTTACCGCACCGAGCCCGCTTACCGCCACGGCACCGCCGCCAAAACCGGCATCCTCCTGATCAACCTCGGCACGCCGGATGCACCCACCGCCTCTGCGGTAAAGACCTATCTCAGGGAATTTCTCGGCGACCCGCGCGTGGTGGAAATTCCCCGTGCGCTATGGTGGCTGATCCTGAACGGCATTATCCTTAACACCCGGCCCAAAAAATCGGCGGAAAAATACGCCCAGATATGGACGCCGGAAGGCTCGCCGCTGCTCGTCCATACCCAACGCCAGACAAAGCTGCTGCGGGGTTATCTCGGCGAATCGCTCGGATCATCCGCTACGGCAGTCGAATTCGCCATGCGCTACGGCAACCCTTCGGTCGCGGCCGGACTGGAGAAACTCAAGCAGCAGCACTGCGACCGCATCCTGATCGTGCCACTTTACCCGCAGTATGCCGCCAGCACCACGGCCTCGGCCATGGACGCAGTGTTCAAGGCACTAGGGGAAATGCGCGACATTCCGGAAATCCGCACTATCCGGCATTTCAACGACCGCCCCGGCTACATTGCCGCGCTTGCCGCCAGCGTACGCGAGAACTGGCAAAAAAATGGCCGCCCCGATGTGCTGGTGATGAGCTTTCATGGCCTGCCCCGCTACACGCTGGAAAAAGGCGACCCCTACCACTGCGAATGCCAGAAAACCGGCCGACTGCTGGCCGAGGCGCTGGAACTCGAACCGCAGCAATACCGCATCTGCTTTCAGTCGCGTTTCGGCCGCGCCGAATGGATCAAGCCCTACACTGCGGCCACCCTGGAAGAACTCGGCAAACAAGGGGTGAAACGCGCGGACGTGATCTGCCCCGGCTTCGTCGGCGACTGCCTGGAAACGCTGGAGGAAGTTGCCATGGAAGGTAAAGCCACCTTCCTCGGCGCGGGCGGCAAGGAATACCATTACCTCCCCTGCCTCAACGAGCGGCAGGACTGGATAATGGCACTGCGCACCATCGTTACCGAACATCTGCAAGGCTGGATGCGCAGCGAGCAGGATGATGAAACTCGCGCCGCCTCGCGCACCCGTGCCTTGGCAATGGGTGCAAAGGACTAAAACCCTTCAGTTTTCAATATCAAACGATACCCTCTTAAGGTTCTTGCGGATATTTCCGCAGTATCTACATAACACCATGAAAGTTTTGCATAAACCGCAAAATCTTCATGCCCGCAGCCATCAAGTTCCAACCCAAATGACCGATAAACCTGATGTAAAACTTATCTGCCGGGACGGAACACATCATGAAGATCGCAAGCTCGAACATCCAGTTGACCAGCCAGCATGCCTCCATCGAACAGCACACGGTGCAGGAATCGCTCAAAATGTGGGTCGGCGACAAACGCCCGGATTTCGAGGGGCGCGGCAACGCGCAAAATACCCCCCGCGCAGCTGACATGGTCAGCCTGTCGAAAGAAAGCCAGGCGGCGGCACAGGCCGACTCGTCCGGCAAAACAGCGAAAATCGATCCGCAAAAAGAACTGGAAAAAGACCCGCGCTTCCTGTTGATCAAACTGATGGTGGAGGCGCTCACCGGCAAGAAAATCAACCTGACTCAGCTGCAGGATGTCCAGCCTGCCCCGCCCGTCCAGAACACCCCCGACCCGGGCAATGTGGCGCCAGCGCCAGAACAAGCCAAGCCGGCCGGATTCGGCGTCGAATACGACCGCCACGAAACCAGTTACGAAGCGGAACAAACCAGCTTCTCCGCACAAGGCGTGGTCAAGACCGCCGACGGCAAGGAAATCAAGTTCACTCTCGATCTCGCCATGAGCCGCGAACACTACGAGGAAAGCAATACCAGCCTGCGCCTGGGCGATGCGAAGAAAAAAGACCCGCTGGTGATCAATTTCTCCGGTAGCGCAGCTCAGCTCACCAGCACCAAGTTCAGTTTCGATCTCAATGCCGACGGATCGGCAGACCAGATTTCCTTTGTCGGCGCAGGCAGCGGCTTTCTCGCGCTGGACAAGAACGGCGATGGCAAGATCAACAACGGCAGCGAATTATTCGGCCCCGCCAGCGGCAACGGCTTCCAGGAACTGTCGGCTTACGATCAGGACAAGAACGGCTGGATCGATGAGAACGATGCTGTCTACAAGCAGCTCAAGGTCTGGACCAAGGATGCCGGCGGTAACGATACCCTGAGCACCTTGACGCAGAAAAACGTTGGCGCAATTTACCTCGGCAATGTCGACACGTCATTCGATCTCAAAAACAGCCAGAACCAGCTGGACGGCCAGATCAAATCCACCGGCATTTATCTCAACGAAAATGGCAGCGCCGGCACGGTGCAGCAGGTCGACCTGGCAGTATGATTCATCAAAAATAGTTCAGTCCGGGACAAGGCTTGTCGCGGACTGTAAAGAATGTTCCCGCTCTACTCAAAAATATCATCCCTCCCCTCTTGAAATAAACAGACCACACTCCATATAGGGTTGCATTGTCATCAGGAGGACACCATGCAACCCGAAGATCAAAAAAACAAAATCGACCAGGAAGAATTTCTCGAAAAGCTGGACGAGAATCCAACCGCAGGCGAAAACTCGCCGCCCGATGCCGAAATCATGCCGAGCCTGGAGGAAATGCTCAAGCAGGCCGAACTGACTGCCCAGGAACACCACGACGCATGGCTGCGCGCCAAGGCCGATGCGGACAACATCCGCAAGCGCGCCGAATCCGAGATCACCAATGCGCGCAAATTCGCGGTCGAAGGTTTCTCGTCCGAACTGCTGGCCGTCATGGACAGCCTGGAAGCCGCTATCAAGGTGGAAACCGCCGATGTCGCCAGCATGAAAAGCGGCATCGAACTGACGCTCAAACAACTGGTATCGGTGTTCGAAAAATTCAACCTCAGCGAAATCCACCCGATGGGCGAAAAATTCGACCCGCACAAACACCAGGCGATGAGCATGGTCGA
>Ga0307375_10000257_pt1 | contig 71791 bp, 71 predicted proteins | sample TR1MG_FD_202531 | JGI IMG/M metagenome (GOLD analysis project Ga0307375, IMG submission 202531) | Soil microbial communities from Risofladan, Vaasa, Finland - TR-1 | ecosystem: Environmental > Terrestrial > Soil > Coastal area > Acid sulfate soil | place: Finland: Risofladan, Vaasa | collected... | reverse complement strand
GGAGTACGGGAAGCGGCTAAGGAGATCGGCGTAAGCCCGGCGACATTGTCCCGGATAGAGAACGGAAATATCCCAGACCTAGAGACGTTCGGACGGGTATGCCAGTGGCTGCGCGAGGACCCAGCCCAATATTTGGGCTTAGAGCCCGTTTCACGTGGAACGAACAGCGCGCGGGTCCACTTCAAGAAGGGGACGGCTATTAAGCCGGACAGCGCTAAAGCGTTAAGCGAAATGATCCTCTTGGCGCATAGGGCGTTTTTTGAGGACGAGCTTGAAAACTGACAGTGTTTGAGCGCGGATTCAAGACATGGTGCGAGAAGTATTCAGTCGAAATGCGTCACGAGCTCGGCTTAAGAGCAAGTGATCCGCTCGACCCATTTTTGCTGGCCAGGAAACTGGGGGTGACTGTGTGGACGCCACACGATGTGCCTGGATTGAGCGCGGGCGCGCGAAATACCCTACTCCGCGACGATGGTCAGACACCGAGTTGCTGGTCCGCTGTCACGCTCGTCATGGAAAATCAGGCATTGGTGATATTGAACTCATCACACTCGCGTCCTCGACAAGCCAGCGATCTGACTCACGAATTGGCTCATCGGATCCGGGGCCACGAGGCGCAGGAGGTCGATGTATCCGCTGAGGGTCTGATGCTTCTTAAAAGTTACGAGAAACTTCAAGAGGAGGAGGCGGACTGGCTCTCCGGCTGTTTGTTGCTGCCGCGCGAAGCCCTGATCAGCATAAAGAAACGTCGACTTGATCCGGCTTCTGCCGCAAATGAGTTCGGCGTAAGCGTGAGAATGTTCAACTATCGAATGACGATGACGGGCGTAAGCCGGCAGTTCCGTTGAGCGATCGTGGGCGCCAATGGTCGCGGCGTGCGTATTCCGGCCCAATCCTGCCACTGATTTTGATCTAAAGCTGCCACCCTTGCAGCGCTTGTGATCGGCGGTACGTTTATTGCTCGGCGGACTGTTCGGTACGGGCCCGGCGCGCCCAGTCAGGCGGGAAGCGGGACAACGCTGCTGGGTGGGCTTGTACGGGCGCCGGGCCCATGCCGAGTGGCCCCGTAAAGCGCGGACGCACCCCGGGCCAACCGGGAGAGGAGATTAGAATGGATCTTGGAACGGAGCTTGCGGAAGCTAAGCGGTACTTTGACGATAGGGCGGATGAATTGCTCGCGATGTGTGGGATGGGCAACGCTTGGGTTTTTGTATGCGCTGCGGCTATGGTCGAATATCTCGTTAAACTCGTGACAGGCGGAAAGGCGGGCCGCGGGCACTACATCGCATTCGTGGACCGATATATGGCTCAGACACGCGCGGAGTATCGCAATTTCACGTATGTAAGCGGAGCCCAGGACCTGCCCACCCAGATGTACGTTATTCTGCGATGCGGAATCGTTCACAGTTTTTCGCTTATTCCCGATGGCGCTGCGACGGACAATGGCGGTCGCCCAAGGGCCATCGTATTGGCGCACCGGGCCGAAGGGCAGCCTCACCTGTCATCATTTGCTAGCCCTAACGCGCCAGATGCCGCATGCTTCGTCGCCGAAGATTTTATCGAGGACATCAAAACGACCGCTGGGATCATATTTTACGCGGCTGCTACGGATACAGCTCTTCGGGCGAACATAGAAACGCAATGGCGTAATCACCCGCCTATTCAGGCACGTATCTGAGCGGGCGCGTTATGGGCGGCCGTACTACGAAGAAGGGCCGGCACCCATTTTGTGCGACCCGAGCTACCTATTACCGCTGTCGCATGCGGGACGGCGGGGCTCATAGTGTTGGATCAACCCAGTCACGATGTTCGCCCGACATGCCCACAGGCCCAGCAGGCCTTGATAGCAAGATATTCGAGAATCACGGTTCGCACCAGCAGGGTATCATGTTGCATGACAGCGTATCGATAACCCCCTTCAGACCCATTTCATATCGGACAAGGCCTCACCTTGCCAACACAACCAATTTCCATCAAAATTGGACTCATGTTTGAATCCGCCTATAGTGCGAACGAGCCGAGAATTGAGTTATGCAGACCTTCCCTAAATGAAGGTTGAAACAGAAAAAATGGTGAATGGCCTTCAACATCGAGCCAAAGTCGTCAAAACCTCTACGAGGGCGCTAAGAAAACGTTTGGATGCCAAGTCGGCTATTGTCGAGGTCGGGAAAAAGACTCGTGGCAACATTAAGCAGCAGAAAAAGTCGGCAACAGTCCAAAACTTGAGGCCTTCTCCGCTGAAACCGATGGCCAAAACATCCGGCGCCGAACAGAAGATGGCTCGCCCGTGGGAGATTTTCACCCCACTTGAAAAAAACACCGCAAAGGCCGACTTAACGCACGTGAGCCTGTTTTCAGGTTGTGGTGGCTTCGACCTTGGCTTCCATCAGGCAGGATTCGAGACGGTGTTCGCGAACGACATCAACCCTGATGCGTGCGAGACATATCGCCAGAATATCGGGGAAATCTCCGATCAGGACGTAAGGGTGGTCGGTGTTCCGAAACTGACCAAACGCCCTGATGTGTTGACCGCAGGATTTCCGTGCCAGCCCTTCTCGAACGCAGGCTCCAGGAAGGGTGTGGAAGACAGCACAAGTGGGACCCTATACCAGACCGCCTTGGCTTTCGTCCGCGACTTGAAGCCCAGAAGTGTATTGTTCGAAAACGTGCGCGGGTTGCTCTCCTTCGGTGATGGACAGAAGCTCCTGATTCAAGAAATATGCGAGCAGCTGGATGCGTTGGGATACAACGTGATCTTCGGCCTGATCGATGCGTCCAGGCACCACGTCCCGCAAAAAAGGCTGCGCGTATTCATCGTCGGGGTGGAGAGGGTTCATACGGCCGGAGTGTTTTCTTTCCCGCACCCTATCGACAGGGACGATTTGAGCCTCAAGCACACCATTCTGGATTTGAACAGCAAGGTGTTGAACCAGAAGGAGCTGATGCAGCTGAACCCGCAGGCCATACAGATTGGGAGCATGGTTCCCGAAGGCGGGTCGTGGAAAAGCATCCCCTACGAGAAGCTTCCCGATCGCCTCAAGAAAATAAGTGACAATATGGAACGATACCGATGGCCTAACTTCTACAGGAGATATCATCGGGACGAAATCGCTGGCACGATCACCGCGGCATTTAAACCCGAGAATGCCGGGGTTTGGCATCCCATCGAGAAGCGCATATTTTCGGTGAGGGAAATCGCCAGAATTCAAACCTTCCCCGATTGGTTTGGTTTCGCGGGACGCACCATAAAATCGAAATACCAGCAGATCGGCAATGCGGTGCCCCCTAGGCTGGCCTACGAGATGGCTATGCAGATCAAGGCGGTGTTGGATGGAGCCGACCTAAGGGGTGAATCGGAATATATGAGCTTCGAGCAGTTTGTAGACTCCGGCAAGCCGCTGCGTGCCCGCGACAGAGACGTGATCTTCTCGCACGAGAAACCGTCAGTAAAAACCAAAAGAAGAGCATGAGGCGATGGCTAAATATTTCAGTCAGGAGTTGGTTTGCAAGTCGTTCGAAAGGCTTTCCTCGCGAAACACCACGGGGAAAACGCATATGGAGCGAACGTCTGCGCTGATGTATTTTTTGTCGGTCGATGCCACGTTCGAACATTTCGGAGTGAGCAGCCTGGATCTGAACCCAGGCAGTCTGGAAGGGAAAAATAACCGCAAGCAAGTGGAGCTGGAATTTACTAAGCTTGTTCTGGTCGGAAACTCCCACGGTATGGTCAGGCAAGTAACCGAGTTAGGTAGAATCGAAGAGGCAGGAACCCACCCGGAGAAAAGGATATCGTCGAACTTCCTGACGGTGCCTCTGAAGAAAGCATCAAACCAAGCTACCCCATTTTACTATCCGAACCGTCCCAAGCACCCACTATTCAAAATGGGGCTCGCGGCTACCGGGAAGCAGTGGGGGCTCCGCTTTCATGATTGTTGGATGGCGAATTTCTTGACGATACTAACCACGATAAAGGGTTCGACGCCATTGTTGGATCTGGCTGTGTTCGTTTGTAGGGACGGCGCCATAGATGATGGAGCCACAGATATTTTTACAGCTGTTGAGGAACAGATCAAAAAACGGTTCACGAGAAACTTGGCCGGTTTTTGGATTCAAAGGATCGCGAAGGAAAAGGTTATGGCTCGGGACATTGATGCTCCTTTTGTCGACTACCATGCGCCATTCGCGAATGTTTATAAGCAGGCCCCCGCCCCAGTGAAACAATACTCGCAGATGAAAAAATCTGAACTGATAGACCGCATTCATCAGTTGGAATCGATGTTGAAAACGACAGATTAGCCCAGAGGATTAAGACAACCATGACCACTCATCCCAAGTTTATGTTGGACAAGCCCCAGCCTCAAATCAAGCAGAGGCTTTATAACGGCAGGAGGATCAACGTTTGGGAAGGAAAGGTTAAAGTTTCGTCGATCATCGGCTGGGTGGACAATCCCAGAATCGAATTGGAGAAAAAGAAATATTTATCCGAGGTGGGCGGGAGGCAACTAACCCAGGACGAGATTTTCGATCTGATGAAGAACGATCCGGAGGTAAAACTCAAGCAGCTTCGGGACGACATCATCAAAAATGGCCTGCGCGAACCTCTCGCCCTGTCGTACACGGGGAAGCTGCTCGATGGGAACCGGAGGTTTTTTGCTGTTCAATACGCGCTGGCGAGTATGTCGGTGTCTGACCCAAACCGACAAGACCTGGAAACGGTCGAAGTCCACGTTCTTTCTGAAGACGCGACGGATGCCGACGAGCAGAATGTCCTGGTGGAAGAGAACTTTTCGGCATCGTTAAAAATCGAGTGGCCTGCATACGTGAAGGCGGTCCAGGTTATCGGTGCGCATGAGGAGGGTTTAAGCCTGGAGCAGATTTCGCAAAAGTTCAGTTGGGACAGATCGCAAATCAAGAACGCGCTCAAGATCCACGAAATAATCCAGGAGTTCGTTATTTTTGCGACTGCAAATATAGACCCGGACGATGAGTCTGGTGGCGGTTTGGGGTTGCCAGAGCAGGAAGCCGAGACTATTGCTGCAAAAAATTATCAGTATTTCAACGAGGCGCAAAAGTCATTTTTCGACCCGTTAAAGACGGACATTGATTTCAAGATCCAGTTTTTTAAATGGATCAACGACTCTAAGTTTTCGAGCTTCCCCGAGGTGAGGATCGCATATAAAGCATGGCAACATCCAGAAGCCAAAGCGGCTCTATTACAGCCAGATCCGGCCGCCGCGAAATCGGCGAAAGCGATTCTCGACTACAACGCAAGAATCGTGAGGAGCGGCGATGAAGCTATCGGCAGGATCGATACGTTCGTTAAGTTCATCAAAGGAATGACCGCCTCGGATATCGAGCTGATTCCGGAAAGATCCCGAACAAATCTCCAAGAGGCGCTGGAACTGGTAATCAAACTGAGCAAAGCGGCATCGGGGTGAACCGATGAAAGCCCGGGTTGAGGAGGATGGGATATATATAGAGTGCGCCGGACTTGAACTTTTAAAGCTTAAGGCCCAGCTTGCCCAACGGGTAGGCTCGCAGCTTACCTCGGGAAAAGGTTTCATTAGGTTTCGGTTGTCTGCTCTCCCTATAGTCGCAGACCTGATAGATCATGCGGAAACGGATGGCGATGTGGGGAGCGCGTTGGAACGATTCAAGCAGCACGAAGCGGCCCGAATCAGAGCGCTGGAGATAATAGAACTCGGCGAGCAGCCCGCACTGTCTGGGAACTGGAACAACGTCCTCGAACCCGCCCAGGCATCGGCGGTCGGAGCGATGACCGTGCTTGGCCTTCTCGGGCTCTGTCTGTTCGACGAGCAGGGCAGCGGGAAAACCGTTATGACCCTCGCCGCGTTCGACGAGTTGAGGGCTAAGGGCGAGATAGATGCGATGATCGTGGTGTGCCCGAAGAGTATGGTCAGCGAGTGGCCGAAGGACATAGCCAGGTTTCTAGCCCCAGAGTGCCAGGTCGAAATAGCTGAGGGCGACCAGCGGCAGAAGTATGAGACTGCGCAACGCAAGTTCGACGTGCTGGTCACGAACTACGAAGGTGTTGAGCCCATGCTGGTCTACCTGATGGCGAGCGCGTTCACCAAGCGCTACCTTCTCGTGGTCGACGAGTCCTACTACCTTAAAAACGGCGAGTCCTACCGTTCGGAAATCGTGGATAGACTCAGGTCGAAGTGCCGGAAGTGTTTCGTGCTGTGCGGGACTCCCGCCCCCAACTCCGCCCATGACCTGGTGAATCAGTTCGATCTGGCGGATCTCGGTTACACGTTCGGAGGGTTCAAAAAATCGAACAATGTTGCGGAAGACTGGGACACAATCGCTACGTTGGTAGACACGAAAGGTGTTTTCATCAGGAGGTTGAAGCCGGATATCCTTCAGCATGTTCCGGAAAAGAACTTCCACGTGATAAGTGTGGAGCTCGCGGGCAAGCAGGCACTAATGTACGAGAAGGCACAATCAGCATTGGAGCTGGAGCTTCGGGGGCTCAATAACGAGTCGTTCAAGAAGAGTTTGCTGACTTATTTCCAGAAGAGGGCCGCGTTGTTGCAGATATGTTCCTGCCCCAGCTCGATAGACCCAACGGCTTCGGAAGTTCCCGTGAAATATACCGTGCTCGACGATCTCCTAGATAAACTGATCTCCCAGGGCCGCAAGGTCGTGCTCTGGTCTTTCTACAGGAAAAGCCTGGACGAGATCATGGCGAGATATTCGCGGTATCGTCCCGTTAGGGTCGATGGCTCGGTTACTTCTAACGTAGCGAGGCGAGACGCAGTGCGCTCCTTCCAGGAGGACCCGTCAACCATGCTGTTCGTGGGCAACCCCGCCGCCGCAGGCGCTGGAATCACCTTACACGCGGCCTACGATGCGGTCTACATATCTTATTCTAACCAGGCAGCACATTATCTCCAGTCGCTCGACAGGATACACAGGCGTGGGCAGGTCGCGGACGAGGTCAACTACTACCTGCTGATTTGCAAGAACACGATAGAAGAAACCGAGGTGGTGAGGTTGAGGGGCAAAGAAGTCCGGCAGCACGATTTGTTAGGCGACCACATAACTTGGCCGACATCGCTGGATGACGCACTTCAGGAGCTCGGAGCCCATGCCTGATCTGGTCTGGGTCCTAGATGGCGATAAGGGCCCGTCTTTTGGAAGCGCCGGTGTTTCCGGCAGTTATATTCTCCCAAAAAACGTGGTCGATTTAGAACCTGAATCCTTGGCGGGCCGAAGGCTCTGGGTCGTGTTGCGTGGGCACGAAGACCGGTTGCTCCTGCTCGTCAAGATTAAAACGGTTGAGCGGATAATCGATGATGATTACTACTCCGGCGACTACTGGATATCGCCGGAGATGACGGGTTCAATCAAGCTGGTGTCCGACTTCGCGGGTGCGGCCAGATACGCCACGATGTCCACGCGCTCTTCTATGCTTGGAGTATCCGAACTGTCGCAGGGATCATCCGATGCGCTCACGGCGCTCGTCAAAGGGTCGATACAGACGAAGCTGCTGCCGCCCGACAAACGCTCCCTGTCTAAGATCGATTTCCAGCTGCTGCCGAGCAACGGTCGCCGCCTGGCCCAAAGTGCTTTACGGGCGGTGGTGTCGCAGCTTACGCTGGAACAGGTATGGGCGAACGGGACGGGTGACAGGCTGGGCGCTTTTTCGAATTATGCCTGTGCGCTACTCACGGAAAGCATGGGCACAAGACCTTCGCCCGGTATCGTCTATGACCTGAAAGCTTTCGACCCCGTGTCGGTCATATTTGCCAAAGAAAAGCTTGGGGCTGAGCGGAGAGAGCCTGGCTATAGTTACAACGCGCCGTGCGTGGATACCGAGTTTTCAGAAATAGAGCCGCGAGAAATATGCGCCAGGGAGTTTGTGTCGACCGACTCGAAACCGAGGAACCTGGAGGAGATGCTCAAGAAGACAGGGCATGCGGAAAAAATCCACCAAGAGATGCTGAAGGATATTTCAGAATACTTAATCACGAATGGCATCAAGCCTTACGAAAGCAGTTCTATCGACTTGTTATACAGATCCAAGGAAAAGCTGAACGTCTTCGAAATCAAAAGCTCGAACGTCGATAACATCCTTTCCCAATCATCGAAGGGGGCGTTCCAGCTCGCCTGCTACCTGAACGAGCTCAGTAAGGACTACGACAACTTGAACGCCAGACTGGTGCTTCATGTGACACAGAGTCCCGAGCTTCAAAAGTATGCGGTTGATACGTTGCTAAAACTGGGCATAGAGGTGTTGTTCTACGACCCTGGCAAGTCTTGGCCCAACCGCATACCGGGCCTTCCGCTGTAACACGGCTCCATGACCCATGGTCAGAAAATATGTGCGGCTCTCGACTAAACCCCTGAAATATGTGGTGGAGATTGCGGCCGGAGCCAAGAAATCGTATCGGGATTTGGACCACTACAATCCCCAAGGACCCGTTTGACGAACCGCTGTTCATCATCTGCAGCACGAAAACCGAGGGAGCCAGATACCAAAACTCCTCCCGTGCCTTAAAGGAAGTCTTTACCACCCATCACGAAATCGCAACAGCCGATGCCGGAAGCATTGCCTGAGCCATAGTCAGGGGTAGGCTGTTCAACCTGAAGGCCAAGTCCATCCGCAACTTGCTGGATGCCATCGCGGCACGATTCGGTGAGCCTAGCCTGGAACCTCTACTCTCGATGTGCTGGATCTCGGGCGATTGCTAAGGCTTCTTCCCAGACCAGTCTCTGGTGCGATCACGCGTATGAAGCTAGCGCCACAAATGAACAACATGGCCAAACTACAAGGAAGTCGTATCGTTTTCCCCTCCCGAGACCCTAGACTTGTATTGTTGCATCCTTCTTGCCCAAACAAGTACGGCTCATTACGCCCACCATAGAGCAGGCATTTTGTGAAGACTTATGGTTTAAATTTGCGCTCTGCGAAGACTTATGGGTAAGTGCCGCTGCAACGGTGGCCCGTTTAGCATTGTTTTGTGTAATTCTGCGAAGACTTATGGGTTAATCGCAGACAGACTTATGGTCGCAATGACAGTGCGTCATTCAAACCGTAAGCCTTCAGCAACCGAATCCCTACAGTTTAAAAACTGATATCCGCGCCCACGAAGCGATCGTGACCGGGGGAAACAGAAACACACTGACCAGCAAAGACGGGCGCCATGGTGGCCGTCATCAAGCGAAACAGGTATCGCGATCAGCAAAATGCGCACCGGGACGCCGTCCAGGCGGCATCAGTAGGTAGCCATGGCGATAGCGACACAGGGTATTGTGCTCAAGCCTTGAAGCCCTCAAAAGTGATGACGTCTGAAGAAGGTGAGATGCCAGAATACTGCTTTTCCTCCCGCACAGCCTGTCTTTTGAGTGGCTGGGGGAGGTCTTGCCATTGCGCCATTTCAGGATCGCAGCCCGCAACCATGGCATAGCTTGCGGTATAGATAAACCGGCTAATGTTTGGCGTCGGTAGTTGCCGAACGTGCTTAAAGCCACATTCCAGAAAGACTCTCTTCAAGCTGTTCGTAGCGAACATAATGATATGGCGAGGCGGCTCCAGGAGTCGGCTGTTTTCCATCCAAGCGCGATTGCTCGCACCCTCCAAGTTTGGCACCTGGATCCATAGTCGCCCACCGGGCCGCAGAAGCCGAAAAGCCTCCCGTAATGCGCCCACTGGGTCATGCAGGTGCTCAAGCACGTGGCTTAAGGTGATCTCATCAAAGCTCCCTGACGCCAAGCCGGTGTCAGGGAAAGACCCCTGGTGCACGGCAAGGCCATGGTCATGGGCTTGGGCGCAGGCCTTCGGGTCGATCTCCAGGCCCTCAGCCCGGTAACCCAGCGTTTGGGCCATCCACACGAACTGACCACTCCCGCAGCCGGCATCAAGCAGCTGGTTATGGCCGGGCTTGGGCGCGGGCAGGTGGCGGATACGGTTGCCCCACTCCAGCGTTCTCGCGCGGAGTCTTTGTGTAAGCCACCGTCCGCCCGGTAGTGCAGGACGAAAACGATAACCATAGTGGCCGTTGAGGTAGTTGTTGCGCAGACAATGCCTCAGCCGCTTGATTGAGGACTCCCTGCTAGACAGTGGGCCGCTCCCAGCTTGCCAGTCGCCGTGCGTGTAATACTGGGTGTAGGCCCGGCCGATACTCTCCATAGTGGGACGCGGGTCGAGATAACCGGCTCCGCAACCCGTGCACCCCCACATCTTCCAGGCCCCAGGGGCGGAGAAGAAGATTCTATCGCGCAAATTCTCGTAAAGCAGCGACCGCTCGGCCCCTCCACAGACGGGACATCGGCCCAGCTCCTCCAGATCCTCGGTCGGCCAATCTCCGGGCGGGGGGGCGCGGTAGGCGCTTTCGTTTACATCGTTCATGGGCGTCTCCAAACTGCGTGGGTGAGTAGCCAAGCCTTGGGGGGCGCCCCAACACTTTCGCAAACCGCGTCCGCGAAAGGCCTGCGCACAAGCGTGCCCAAACGATACAGGAAAGGCCAACCTTCAGGACAGCGCCGCCTTGTTCGCTTTCGTCCCAGTAGTCCGGCCACCGTCGGGTGCGGGCATAGCGGCGAATACGCGTGCGGGCCACCCTTGTTGCGGGCCTGGGAACAGGCCCACTGACGGCCGCGATCAACACGGAACGCGAACTCGGTTGCTATCGTTCGAGGCCGCCAGCATGCATCTGGCGGCGTTAATGACAGTGCTGGCCTGCAGGTTCTGCAAGCAATCGCTGAGGCTGCGGATGTGACGGTCGCAGCCTTCCTCTCGGCAGGGCACACACTCGCCCGGCCCTTGCACCAGGAACACATTACCGACTTGCTGGCTGCCATGCATAGAGTAAGGGTTATGTTGGTCGTGATAATGCGCAGGCCACGGCCCCCACTTGACTGGATTGGATGGGCCATATAGCGCGACGGTTGGGGTGCCGAGCGCCGCGGCGATGTGAGTAAGCGCGGTGTCCGGGCCGACATAGAGCCTAGCTCTTTTGGCCAGACAGGCTACCTGGCCAAGGTTCCACTTCCCTGCAATATTCACCGTGTCTGGAGGCAGGTGAGCGGCAAGCTCTTGAACGTAGGCGAGCTCCTCGGTCTCGTTGCTGCCCGAAAGGACAATTCGCAAGCCTTGTGCGTGCAGCCAGTCCGCAAGTTCGATCCACCCCTGCCGAGTCCACATCTTGTAAGGAAATTTAGGATAGACGTGGAGCAAGACAAAGGCTTGCGTGCGGCTGTCGAAGGGCAGTTCGGTCCCAAGCGATGCCTCGTCTGCAGAGTTCCAGGAGGCCACTACCTCATGGTGGCGCGGTATCATCAGCAGGTCAGCGATTGCCAGATTCATCAACACTGTATGGGTATTCAGGCCGTCGAGCGGGGCTAAGTACGTCAGCAACCGCGTCTTCCACCGCTCTTTTTTGCGTGGCGGGCGCAGGCCAGCCCGCCGTCTTCCGGCGAGCCAGGCATACAGAACCGGCCGGTCACCAGTTTGGGTCGTTACCGCCAGATCATACCTACGGAACAGGCTGACCAGCATGCGCAAATGGCTCCAAAATTTACCCCGAGTGGGCACGGTGATTACGCGGTGGACGTCGGGGTTGCCGGCCAACACGCCCCCGGTGTTCTCGAAGACCAGCACATCAATGCGCGCCTCCGGCCAAGCACGATGCAGAGAACGGATCAGTGGCGTTGTGAGCAGTACGTCACCAATACGCTGGGTAGCGACTACCAGCACTTTCCTGGGGGCCTGTGTCATACGAGCTATAGTTTTCGCAAGCGCGACACAGCGGGCGTCTTTGATAGCGATGCCTGCTGTAACTCTAGCGCCTTGGCATATTTCAAGAAAGAACCCAAGGCGGTAGTGAGGGCGATGCCGGCGCCGTCGCTGCCATCTAGGAACCCGAGGCGCAATACATACCCTCTAAGAAAAGCCGCGAGCGCGTGCAGCATCGGTTCACGATGGCCGACAACGTGTCCGCGCGCCAACAGACCGCGCGCATTCAGATCAGAGTAGCGGTCTAGTTTGGCTAGCATGGCCTTGTAGTTTTCGAAGGAATAGTGGCCGATAGGAGCATTGAGCCGACGGACTGGCCCGTCAGTCATCCAGTGTTCATGGACGGCGTCATTAGAAAACTGACCGCGCCGCGGATTGATAAGGCGCAACACCCTGTCCTTGCCCCAGTCACCGAAGCGCACACGCTTCCCGTGAAAGAAATTGTATCGCGGTAGCAAAAAGCCGACGGGCAGATCGTCAGCGATCAGCGCCTCCTTGATCGTGGCAACGGCAGGCGCTAGCAACACCTCATCGGCGTCCAGGACTAATACCCAGTCGTGGCGTGCCTGCTCTACTGCAAATTGTTTCTGTGGCCCAAAACCAGGCCAGTCGCGTACCTGCGTGCGTGCGCCAAAACGGGCGGCGATGGCAAGCGTGTCGTCGGTGCTACCAGAATCCACGACCACGATGTCGTCGGTCAGGTCGACGACGCTCGCTAGGCTGTCGGCAAAACACCGTGCCGCGTTAAAGGTGATATAGGCGACGCTCAGGCCTGCCATGGTAGCGGTTCCGCTTTGCTATCAGAGAGAGCGATCAAGTTTAAACCAAAAGGAGGCCCGCGGCACGACTGACGGCCAAGTCCCGTTGCCTCGGGCACCCCCTGATCGAGAACCGCGACGGTCTTGTTGTGGATATAATCGTCACGCCTCCTGACCAGCAATCCCGAGCACGAACCCGACGTAGGCCCCAGGCACGAGAGAGGCGTGTCGCAACTATAGAAAATAGCCAGTTCGAAACAGTGTGCGCATGCGCGTGCGGACCGAGAATCCGGCCAACGCACCCATCAGATGACATTACGATCATGGGCTCCGCCAATTCCAGGTCTTTCTCGGCGATCTATTAGGCGGGGACACTTATTCGGCAGCCCCCACTCTTTTGGTCGCCCGAGACCATGCCAAAGAACAATGCGCCAGTAGCCGAGCGTCCGGGCGCGTTGCCGACGCCGCAGACATAAGGTGACAATGCAGATCAGGCTGTTGGAGGCCGCATTCACCAAGGCCTTGATTGGCAGAATTGCTGAAACTATGAGATAGGCCAGCGGCCCTTGGGTTTTGCGGAAAAAAGTCAACTTTGAGCGCTGAAACTCGATCCGGGCCGCGCTGCGAAAGTGATTGGCGGTTTGTCCCTGTGCGTGCACCGCGCGTGCCGCCGGTACATGATAGACTCGGTAACCGAGTCGACGCGCGCGTTGGCACCACTCGGTTTCTTCCAGGAAAAAGAAATAATCCTCGTCCAATCTCCCCAGGTGTGCGATCCCGGCCCGGCGCACCGCCAAACAGGCGCCGATAACACTCTCTACCGCGGCCGGATTGATCACCTGCGATTTGCCGCCTAGCCGCTGTGGTTTGAGCCAGTTCAGCAGGAATTTCGGGAGCAATTCACCAGCAAGGCTCGGTATCGCCGCGACCGCGTTCTGTGGACGCCCGTCCGGGTAATACAGCTGACCTCCGGCGATGAGCACCGCGGGAATCTGGTCGAAGGCTTCAGCAAAGGCGCATAGACTGTTCGCTTCCAGCTGCGCATCGTTGTTGAGCAGCAGCACAAAATCGCCGCTGGCCAAGTCCAGTCCTTGATTGACGGCGCGGGCGAATCCTGCGTTGCAGGTGTTGCCGATTAAACGTACGCCGGGTGCCGCCTGTTCTGCAAGGACTAAGGAATCATCATGGCTACCGTTGTCGACGACCACGATTTTCCCGGCAGGCACGCCTTCATTCAGAACCGAGCGCAGACAGGCCGCCAACATGCCCGCGCCATTGTAATTGACGATGATGACCGAAAAGCGACTGGCGCAGTCAGTGTTGCTCATGGCTTGTGGTGACAAGGGGGTTCAGGGTGCATGGTTGCCTCTTGGTGCGGTTACCGGGACCTTCGACAAGGAGGTGCCCCGGATGCTCCGGATACTAGCGCGGTGTCCCCTAAATAACATTAGGGTGTGACTGTCTGCTTTCCTCTCGACAACGAGGATCCCGGCTTGACCTGCTCCACCCCGATCCGGGTGCGCTCGATCCCCCTAGTGATCTCGCCAACGCTGGCCGCCCAACTAAGCAACTCGGGGCCTTGCTTCTTCTCTGATCGGTTGCCTCGCGCCAGCGGGCGTCTTTGGCCAGCTGTGCCAGCGCATAGGAGGCCACTGGTCCCATAAGGGGCCGAGGACCCCCGACTACTGTTGAGCCACATCCTGTCGCCACGCAACAGTTGCCATCAGGCCCGCCATAAAAAGGGCGTAGAACGTCCAGGCAACTTTGAGGGTCAGCATCTCAATGGTGAGCGCGGAGACAAAAAAACCGATGATCAGGCTCATCGCCTGCGATGAAGCCATGTTCGCCCTTCCCGATACATAAGATTTCCAAAAAACGTACATCGGAATAACGTAGGTTCCGGCAAGGCTCAGGAAGCCAAAAACGCCAGAACGCAACAGTTGGGCAATGATTTCGTTATGGGGGCCACAACACCGGATGCCGTTTATCGCTACTGCGTCGCCAAGCGTGTGAATATATGGGTTATTCAGATAAGGGATTACGCCACGGTCACCGTATCCCAATAAAGGATGCTTCGCAAATAAATATAACCCGATTTTCCACATGGCCAATCGGTAGCCCGTTGAGGACTGGACATCGCGACCCGTCACATACCCGTACACGCCATCAAACGCCTCATCGACTCGTTGATGGATTATCCCCGAAAACAGGTAAAGGCCGATAGCTACAGCGACACAAGCGACACCACCGATCACTAGGTGCCAGGGGTGAATGGACTTGCGGTGAAGCCATCCCCAAAACAGCAAAAGAGCAATCCCCGCGACCCATCCACCCCTGGATTGAGAGAGGATCGACATGGCTATTCCGGTGGCCAGCCCGGCGAGCAGATAAGCTTTCTTGATTACGGAGTCCGTTGACTGAATGCTGTAGAGGCACATGAACCCGAGCACCATGGATGAGTCGCCCCAAAGGATCGGATTCATGTGCAGGACAGTGAGCCGATCCCCAAATCCGCCATTATGAGTTAGCGCGTAGACAAAGGTCATTGCCAGTGCGAGCGGTAAGGCTACTGATATTGATCGAGAAAAATCAATCTTTCGAATATAGAACGCAAAAAACATTGGGAGGCACAACAACATTCTTGATGGGCCGTCAATGTCCCGAAAGTGGAAGTCGAATCTGAGAGAGGCCGCTATCAGCACTGCCGCTGTGGGGAGTGTCATCGATAGAAGAACCAGCGGTAACCTATCTATTTTTGAAATCTTCGCGCCAAGGAAATCTTCGCGCCAAAGGACTATCGAAGAGATTAGCAAAAGGAGAATCGCCAGAAGCCCAAGCAGATCGGGCTCTCGTATTGTCAGGTAGGCCGCAGGCAATAGGGCTGATAATAAAAATAAGATAGAGTCCAACGAGCCTAGCAGAGCAAGATTGTTTATGCCGCGCCACCCGAGAAGGCTAAACGGTTTTTCAGTCGGTTTGTTCATGGTTCAGAACTATAAAGGCCTAGTCAGTGGTCCAAAAAAGTAACACCTCGGCCCGGTAGCTGTGACCAGCGTCCGAAAGCTACTGGCTCAAGTCCCCTTAAGCCCCCTTTTCCTTTGCCGCATCCGGCGCGAGTCATGATGCCCCTACCGCCAATTTAACCAACTCGCTCCCGCCGAGTGCGCGGATTGTAGCATGGTGCGCTAGAAGATACTGAGCCACGCTTCTTATGTAAACTCGAAGCCAAGCAGAACCCTCGCAGGCCTTGATACCATGACGCATTGGGTGGCTCCCGTGCTCCTCAGTCACGGCCGGCCCCCGGATTTCCCGCAAAGCGGCCCCCAACAACATAGGTGCCCCGCCTGATTTCCGCATCGCAGTATCAGGCGCGACTATCCGCTCTTCGGCCCCAAACAGATCGCCTACCGCTCAACCCTGGCGCCAAAGGCGCTCTAGCACAAATTGTTTAACGAGACCCACATACCGAGCCTTTTCGCACCGCCATGTCCGCCCATTGTTGCTCGCCATTGCTTAAAATTGTTGAGGGCTCAGCCCACAACCACGGTTCGCTGCGCATCCCTCATCTTCCGGACGATAGCCCCAGGCTTCCAGAGACCTTCCTCTTATTGTGGGCGAGCCTGTTGTGCGCCAGAAAAAAGCGCATGGCTCGCCCACAGGACGGCAGCAAGCATCTCGTAGCGGAGCGAAGAGATCATGAGTTGCGCCGAGATCGAGGGCGCGTGGCGACCTGGACGTCCCATCGCGCATACCGAGGCCGGCGCACGCTTGTCGTCCGTTTATCTGTCGGATGGGCAAACCGGAACCCCTTGCTGTTTCACGGCGCCTCAAGGGGCAGCTCCACGACTCTTTCCCAGTATTTTTTTCAGAAAAAACAGAGGAACGTACACCATCGGGCATATCGAATAAAACAACATGCGCGCCCGATGCCCCGACCCCACATCGTGTGCACGCCACGCAGCAGCGATGCGCCGGCCCACACCAGTTGGCTCAAATACCGCCTGAGTAAATCGCTCGCGCGCAAGCCTCGGCGCTAGCAGGGACTGCATCCTTCCGCCGATGCCCGCTACATCAGCATCCTTCTGTAGCTGCGCCAATTCGACTAGCCCGACATAATTGCTCCGTCGTATTTGAGCCACCTTGTCGTCTACTGACCTGAACAGACGCTTCCCGGAAAGTCCTCCACGCCTATAATTCACGAGCGGACAGCTCAAACTAACAGCACCACCGGTAAGGATGGCGCGCAACGTCATAACCTGATCTTCCGCTGCCAGGTTGGCCATCATCGCCCCGAACCTATCGAAAAGGCGACGCGTCCAGGCGTGGGAAGCACCAACTACCCACGGACGATGGGCCGCCCAGTCGTCAAATTCCTTATATCCATCAAGGACGGTCGGGGCGATACGGCCGTAGATGTTGCCGACCGCGTCCATGTCCATCAGATCAGACGCAATAAGGTCGGGCGTGCGCCCATGGGCAATCCAGTGGTTGACAAGCGCCTCACATCGCTCGGCCGCCGATACATCATCCCCGGCGGCAACGACTAATAGCTCACCATGAGCCAGCTGGGCCAGGAGCGATAAATGTCCCCCAATCCCGATGTTGGTCTCGTTCCGTCGCACAATAATCCGATGTGGCCCGGAGTAGTTTCGTAAAGCATCTTCGATTGTCGCGAAGGTTCCGTCACTGGATGCGTCGTCAGAAATGATAATTTCGAGATGTTTGTAGGTTTGGCTAAGCGCGCCACGGATAGCCTCTTCCACAAACCGTTCCTGGTCGTATGCGATCAGCAGCATCGACACGAGCGGCTGCGGCATATCCTCGCCCTTGGTCGGCACCATGGAGTCGGAACCACTAATCGTGCGCACTAGGCGACCCCTCTCGGGTGAAGGCCTGGAGGCGCGAGACTCTCGGCCGCGGGCGTTGCTGGCAGCGCGGCTTCTGTATGGGTGCATCGAACGCCGCATCCAGAAGGTCAGGATATGCTATCAAGCCATTGTGGGCCGCGGCCCCATGCGCCGAAGCCGCGCATGCGACCCTCACCGAGCGGCCATATCGCGCCTTGGCCCTTAAGGGGGCGCGCAAGGAGCGTGTCGAAGTCGGGGGCGAGAGAGCGCTTCGTGACATCATCAGGAACAGAAAAGATGAGGACCTAGCCAAACACGTTGGTGCCCAACACAGTACAGCGCAGGTGTGGCGGCTAAGCAGACAGGGGACAGGTGCGGCATCCTCCCAGACAACAGTAATTGACAGATGCCGGCGGTGCGCGGGGCGTAACCGTGATTACGTAAAACGAACATTAGTCCAAGCTGTCATAAAGCCGCATCATCTCCTGCACATGAAATACCATGTCGGTATTATAAGATAATGGCGTTGAGCGAGCCGCGTCCGCAAGGCTCTCGCGACGATCAAGTGCTTGGCCAATGGCGGACGTCAGGCCATCATAGTCGAGCGTATCCATGACTACCTTGGCGGCATCGGCAACGGTTTCCGAGGCCCCCACGCGGTCGCTGACGATAATCGGTGTGCCACATACGAGGGATTCGACGCACACTAGCCCGAATGGCTCATACAGTGATGGGTGGATCGTGAAATCGGCTGCCCGGTACACGTTCCCCATATCAGCGCGGTATCCAAGATAGGTTATTTTTGAATCTGAGCCCCCTGTGGGGCGACCGGCTACCAGGAGCCGAATCGGCAGGCGCGTCTGGGAGAAAAACTTTTGGAGTAGATCGAACCCTTTTCTTTTGTGGCTAGTCGAGGCGAACAAAAATAGTATTTCGTTGTTGGGAAGCCCCAAGGCGCGTCGCGCTTCCGCTTTGTCGCCACTGCCACGGCCGAATTGTGGTGAGACTGGCGGGTAGAGCACACGAATTTTGGTTTGCGGGACCTGATAGTCCGTCTTCAGCTCATGTTCCATAAATCGGGAATGTGCAATAACAAGCCGACTATGCCCGTAAAACTCGCGCTCAAGTCTCGTTTCTAGTGTATCAAATAGGCTAGGCCGCTTAAGGGTATTTCTTAGAAAGCCGATGTGGGTGCCGCCACAAATGGCCATGTCGCTGCAAGAGTTCCGGAAACATCCGATAAGTATTCGCGCCGGGTCCCGCTGGTGTAATGGTCGTATCCGAAAAGACAGATAGCGCGCTTTCAGTTTCCCTGGGACCAGCCGAGTATCAAAGACAATCGGCTGTACCAGACGAGCCTCGGGGAGACTAGAGTCTATTTTCGCTGTATACAGCACCGGTACAATGCCAAGCGCCCCCATGGCGCTGGTGATATCGAGCACATACCGCTCCATTCCGCCACCCTTCACAAACGAGCGAGCCGCTATGGCGATTTTCTTATGCGTCATGGTGGAAATCCGGTGAATTTAGGCACAAAAGCCAATCAATCAGCAGACGTGATCCGCTCTTTGATTAGTCTAATGGACAAGGTTCGGCTTTCTCAGAAGGGACTATTGGGCAATACTCTAGCATAGCGACACCGGGCGCGAAAAGAGGCCCCATAACGCCACCTCATCGCAGGCTATTTGGCCGCCAGGGCTTTATTGGGGCGAGCCTCGAATAAAGCGCCTAGGCCCCTCTTCATTAGCTATACCACCGTCCCTGGTCGACTGGGCAGGCAAAATAGGAGATGTCGTGGCCCGAAGGAATATGAGCCCACAGGCGTCAACGCACCGACATCGGCAGACCCACCGTAGTCGTATCTGCGGGCACATTTATGTTATCAGGCGCAGGGACCGGACGGTTTTATGCGGCTGTGCTATAAGGGGGGCGCATGTAACTTGGTGCGCCTGGGCCAGGGCCTGCCGCGACTTGGGGTATGCCCCACAAAGCGGTGACGACCCGGCGGCTCGTGTAGGCGGCGGGGCTCGCTCATGGGGGGTGATTGCGAACGCCCGCTGCCCATTTGTGCGAACCCATGCGGCACTGACGTATGATGAATGCCCCGAGGCTTAATGAGTCGCTGAACAAGATTCTAAGGATAACCCATGACCTTTGGTTTAACCGTGCGCCGCCTCCCTTGCGGGACGAACCGTGACATCCGGCCCGCCCCCTGACGTGGATATCCTGATCGTCAAGACTTCGTCGCTCGGCGACGTCGTCCATAACCTGCCCATGGTCTCGGATATTCGTGCCCAACTGCCTGATGCTCGCATCGATTGGCTGGTCGAAAAGGCGTTCGCCGACATCCCCGCCCTCCACCCGGCTGTTCGCACCGTGATCCCTTTAGAGTTCAGGCGCTGGCGACGGGCGCTGGGGCGACGCGACACTTGGCGCGAGCTCCGAGAGTTTCGCGCGCGACTGCGCGAGACCTCCTACGATCTGATCCTAGACAGCCAAGGCCTCGTAAAGAGCGCGGTCGTCGCGCGCCTTGGATCGGGTCCTGTTTATGGTCCCGATCGGCACTCAGCCCGCGAACCCTTGGCGGCCGCCTTCTACCATCGCGGTCTACCGGTGCGCCGGGACCAACATGCGGTGTGGCGTAATCGCAGCCTAGCGGCCGCCGCTCTGGGCTATGCCCTGCCCACGAGCGCGCCCGACTATGGGATCTTGCCACCAAGCCCCACCGAGACATGGCCCAAACCTCACTGCGTCGCCCTGCATGCCAGTAGTCGCGCATCCAAACTCTGGCCGCGTGCGCATTGGGTAGCTTTAAGCGAGCGGCTTGCCCGCCAGGGGTCAATGGTTCTCCTCCCCTCTGGCAGCGCAGCGGAATACGAAGCCGCGCAAGACATTGCGCGCGCTGTCGGACCCTTCGCGCAGGCGCTGCCACGCATGAGCGTAAGGGATTTGGCGGCCGTTATCGGCGGCGCGCGCGCCGTTATCGGCGTCGATACGGGCCTAGTCCATCTGGCTGCGGCCCTGGCCCGCCCAACGGTCGGTATCTTCTGCGACAGCGATCCTGCACAAACCGGCGTGCTGGCCAAGTCGGGCGCGATCAGTCTCGGGGGTTTTGGTGCGGTGCCGTCGGTAGACGACGTGGTCGGGGCCCTGCGCCAGCTGGGCGCCTGGGAAGAGCCATGATTTTGTATACGCTGATTCTTTGGCTGTTGTTGCCGTTTGCGCTGCTGCGGCTTTGGCGGCGTTCCCGAAAAAACAGGCGCTACCGCGGTCGCTGGGCTGAGCGCCTGGGCTATGGCAGCCCCCTAGAGCCAGGCGCCCTTTGGGTCCATACCGTATCGGTCGGCGAGGTCCGTGCCGCCACTCCTTTGATCCGCGCCCTCCTCCAAGAGTATCCCGACGTGCGAATTCTTGTCACGACGACGACACTGACGGGTGCCGCCCAGGTCGAGATGCTCTTCGGCGACTCTGTTAGTCACCGGTTTGCGCCCTTTGATCTCCCCGGCGCTGTGGGGCGCTTTCTCGCGAGAACCCGGCCGCGGGCCGCCGTCATTCTCGAAACGGAGATCTGGCCCAATCTGTTTCAGGCCTTACACCGTGCGCATATCCCCCTGCTTTTGGCCAACGTCCGGCTCTCGGAGCGCTCTTATCGCGGTTACCAACGGTTTGGCGGGCTGGTTGCGGCGACTCTGGCGATACCGAGCGCGATCGCCGCTCAAACGCCAGCAGACCGCGACCGACTGCGGGCCTTAGGCGCCCCGGAGAAACGGCTGCATATCACCGGCAACATGAAGTTTGAGGTCGTTCCCACCGCGGGCCTGCGGGAGGCGGCGCAGTCCTTGCGCTATGAGTGGGGCGACCGTCCGGTCTGGGTTGCGGCGAGCACGCATCAGGGCGAAGAAGGCCCCGTGCTCGATGCCTACACCGAGCTTAAAGCCACGTTCCCCACGCTGTTGCTCATTTTAGTGCCTCGTCACCCGGAACGCTTCGAGGCCGTCGGCAAGCTCTGTCGCCAGCGCAAGTTTACGGTTGTGGAGCGCAGCTCAAACCTACCGGTGACCGATGCCACCGAGATTCTTCTGGGCGATACCATGGGCGAGCTCATCCTCTTTTTGGCGGCCGCCGATTGCGCCTTTATTGGCGGCTCGCTCGTGAAAACCGGGGGGCACAACCCGCTTGAGGCGTTAGCGCTCGGGGTGCCCGCGGTCTTTGGGCCCCATATGTTCAACTTCGCCGAGATCGCGCGGCTTACCGTGACAGCGGGCGCTGGCAGACAGATTCGTGGCCCTGCAGAATTGGGCCCGACCACTGCGCGCTATTTGGGGGATCGTGAGGCAAGACAAGCCGCGGGCGGCGCGGGCGAGGAGCTTGTCCGCCAAAATCAGGGCGCCTGTGCGCGCACCCTGGCGCTATTGGCGCCGTTCCTTAAAGTTACCCCCCCTGCTCGGGAAGGTCCCTGATTGTCCGCGCCAGTTCACGGAAGCGGGGGTGTTCCGCCCCGCGCAACCACTCGAATACCGTAGACTCGACCGAAGCGACCCGCACCCCGTCCCGACTCAGCCGCTCAAGGGCCTGGGCATGGTGGGCTACGGATCGGCTCGCACAGGCATCCGCCAGCACGTAGGGGCTTTTCCCGCGCGCCACGAGATCAAAGGCGGTCTGTAGCACGCAGACGTGCGTCTCGACCCCCGCGATCAGTACTTGGTCGCGCGCGCCCTCAAAAAGCGGGCTCAGGTCATCATCGGCACAACACGAGAACGCCATTTTGTCCCCTTGACGGGCGTCATCGGGGAGCGCCATGGCGATCTCCGGCAACAAGGGCCCGAGGCCTTGTGGGTATTGGCGGGTCACCATGATCGGGATATCGAGCAGGACCGCGGCGCGCACCAACAACAGAATGCGTGGCAGCAGCCCCGGGGGCGAAGGTGTCATGGCCGGAAAGAGCCGCGCCTGGAGATCGACTAGCAGCAATTGGCTGCGGTGGGCCTCGATCAGCATGGGCTAGTAACGTGCCATGGTCGGGTCGACGGCCTGCGCCCAGCGCGCGATGCCGCCAGCCAGATTCGCCACGTTCTTGAAGCCATTGTGCTCCAGGAACTTGCCGACGTGGAAACTCCGTATGCCGGTATGGCAGTACACGATCACCTCTTTCTCGGGATCAAGGCTCGCGATCGTGGCCGGAATCTGTTGCATGGGCGCATGGAGCGAATTGGGCAGCGAACACAGGTTGCGCTCCCACGGTTCGCGCACGTCCAGGAGGACCACTAGGTCGCCCGCCTGAAGCCGAACATGAAGCTCTTCGGGAGAAATGTCGCGCATAGGGGGCCTAAAAATGAAAGCGATCCGGTTCCGGGGCGTTCATGAGAACGGGTACGCTGGTCTCGAACAAGGACCGCTCGCTGAAGTGATCGGCGTCTTCGCGGGTAATGACGCGCACCTCCATGGCTGGCGACTCGCCTACAATCACCACCAAGCGGCCCCCCACGGCTAAAGACTCGCGAAACGCGGGGACCGGCCCTAAAGGCAAGGCGCCGCTCACGAGGATGGCATCATACGGTCCGTGGCGCGGCCAACCGCGCGCGCCGTCGCCGACCTCAAGCGCGACATTCGAAAGCGCAAGGGCATTTAAGTTTCGCGCCGCGCGTAGCTTGAACTCTGGCACGATCTCCACGCTATATACGGAGCGTACGAGCCCTGCCAACACCGCTGTGAGATAACCGGTTCCGGTACCGATCTCCAGGACGCGATCGTTCTCCGTGGGGGCGAGGCTCTGCACGAGCCGTCCCTCCAGCATGGGTGAGAACATGATCTGGCCACGGCCTAAGGGAATGGTCATATCGGCAAAGGCGGATGCCCGGAAATCAGCGGGCACGAAGTCCTCGCGCGGCACCTCGCGCAACCGTTCGAGCAGACGCTCGTCTGGTACGTCACAGGGGCGAATTTGCTGCGCTACCATATTGAGGCACGCCACATCAGTTGAGGCTTGCAACATGCGTTTGGGGGTCCAGAGCGATAAGTTTTGAGGTTAAGCCTTTTGCCTAGGGCACGCAAGCGCCGCCTTGCATTCGCCCCGCAAATCCATTAGTTTTGATCGCCCATAGGCTGACCATATGGTCGGCGACCGGCGCCATGCGCGCGCCCCTGATTTCTCTTGCAGTAGGACCTGGGCGATGAACGCAGACCCTCGAACATTGTCTCCTCTGACGCGCGCTCTCGACAAGACTATGACCGCGCCGTTTCCGGCCTCGCATAAGGTCTACTTAAAGCCCACGAACGATACCACGAACGATACGTTAAGCGTCCCCATGCGCGAGATCGTGCTCGAGAGTACGCCAGCGTCATTGGGTGCCGAGGCCAATGCCCCCGTGCGGGTCTATGACACATCGGGACCCTACACGGACCCCGAGGCCGATGTCGATCCTGCCCGCGGGCTTGCTCGGCTACGCGCCGACTGGATCCATCAGCGCGGCGGCGTCGAGACCGTGACGCTCTCTTCAAGCTATGCCAAGGAACGGGCCGCGGACGCGAGCACGGCCGGCATTCGCTTCCCCGGCCCGCGTGTCATGTTGCGGGCCAAGACGGGCGAGTGCGTCACCCAGATGCATTATGCCAAACGCGGCATCATCACCCCTGAAATGGAGTATATCGCCCTTCGCGAAAATGGCGGCAGCGAGGCCCGCGGGCCGCATACGATCACGCCGGAAATGGTCCGCGATGAAGTCGCGCTAGGCCGCGCCATCATCCCCGCCAACATTAACCACCCCGAGCTAGAACCGATGATCATCGGCCGGCGCTTCCTTGTTAAGGTGAACGCCAATATCGGCAACTCGGCGCTCGCCTCGGGGATTTTGGAGGAGGTCGAAAAGATGGTGTGGGCGACCCGTTGGGGTGCTGACACCATTATGGATCTTTCGACTGGCCGCAATATTCACGAGACCCGCGAGTGGATTATCCGCAATTCCCCCGTGCCGGTCGGCACCGTACCTATCTATCAGGCCCTCGAGAAGGTCGACGGGGCGGCCGAAGAGCTTACCTGGGAGCTGTTTCGCGATACCCTCATAGAGCAGGCCGAGCAAGGTGTCGACTATTTCACGATTCACGCCGGCGTGCGGCTGGCCTTTATTCCGCTGACCGTCAACCGCCGCACCGGCATTGTTTCGCGTGGTGGCTCTATTCTCGCCAAGTGGTGTTTGGCGCACCACCAGGAGAATTTCCTATACACCCATTTCCGCGACATCTGCGAAATTATGCGCGCCTATGACGTGTCGTTCTCCCTGGGCGACGGCCTGCGTCCAGGCTCGATTGCCGACGCCAACGACGAGGCGCAGTTCGCCGAGCTCGACACCCTGGGCGAGCTCACCAAGGTGGCTTGGGAATACGACGTCCAAACCATGGTCGAAGGCCCAGGGCATGTGCCCATGCACCTCATCAAAGAGAACATGGACCGCCAACTGGAGGTCTGTGCGGAGGCCCCGTTTTACACCTTAGGGCCGCTTACGACTGACATCGCCCCAGGCTATGATCACATTACCTCTGCCATCGGTGCGGCGATGATCGGCTGGTTCGGGACCGCGTTGCTATGTTATGTGACGCCGAAAGAGCATCTCGGCCTACCCGACCGCGAGGACGTTAAGGACGGCATGATCGCCTACAAGATCGCGGCCCACGCGGCCGATCTCGCCAAAGGCCACCCCCAGGCGCAAGCCCGGGATGACGCCCTAAGTAAGGCACGTTTCGAGTTTCGGTGGAACGACCAGTTCAATCTGGCGCTTGATCCCGAACGGGCGCGCACACTGCACGACGAGACCTTGCCGAAAGACTCCGCGAAGGTGGCGCATTTCTGCTCCATGTGCGGCCCGAAGTTCTGCTCGATGAAGATCACCCAGGAGGTGCGTGCGTATGCGCAGAGCCTGGGGGCGTCACCGAGCGAGGCCTTGAAAGGCGGTCTTGCCAGCAAGGCCCAGGAGTTTGTCACAGCAGGCGCCGAGATCTACCGGAAGGTCTAGCGTGCACACCCATTCAGGTATTAGCGGCAGTCTCGGGCGCGAAGTCGCCCTCCTCACAGCCCTCTTGGCAAGCCTCGGCGCGCTTTTTAGCTACGGGATCACGACCAGCCAGAACCACGCCATCATTCTGAAAAACGAGGCCGTGATGGCCATGCTGAAGTCGACGACGCTCAGGCTTGAGGCGCGCGGGCCGCGGGCCCGGGCGCGGATCTTGGCCGAACAAAAGGCGCTTGATCGTCAGGCGGTCGCCTTAAATAAAGCGAGCGCGCGCCTGATGGGCCCACATGACCGTTATGCGGGGGCGCTTGTCGGGGTCGAGACTGGGGTAGCGCTGGCCTCGATAGCGGCACTGACAGAGCGGCGTTGGCTTCTTTATCTGGCGTTCGTGGCCACTGCCTTCGCCCTTAGTATGGGCGTCCTTGGGCTCATGCCGTGACGCAGCCGTTCGTTATGGAAATAGAGAGGATAGAGGGAGGTCGCGGCAAGTGCGGCAGCTGTCCTTCGATCTGTTGTCGGTACATCACCCAGAAAATTCCCACGCCGCGCGCACGCACCGATTTCGAACACCTGCTTTGGCAAGTGAGTCATCAGGGCATTGAGGTCTATAAAGACGAAGACGGCTGGTTTCTGCTGATTCAAAGCCCTTGCGGGCATCTTTTGAAAGACGGTGCCTGCGGGATTTACGAGGCGCGCCCCCCCATCTGTCGCGACTATTCAAACGACTTTTGTGAGTACGACGAGCCTGCCGAAAAAAACTTCGCCGTCCATTTTCGCGACTACGCGACGCTCCTGCACTACTGCCAGGAGCGGTTTCGTAGCTGGCCTCGTTAACCCCGCCCGGTGAAAACCATCGCCTCTTTCTGAGGGCAGCGACGAGCTTGCCGTCACCCACATCCTCCAGCGACACCACCGGAATGTCGAGATCGGTCAAGACCCCACATCATCCGGCCGAGCCAAGTGATCTTTCGCCTCGTTCATAGTGGGCACCTAGCAACGCCCGCGCCTTGCTGTAGACGAACCGGCATGAGCCAGAGAAGCGGCGCAGCTGGCGTTGACGGTCGGAAGCTATGGTCGCACGGCCAGCACCTACAATCTCCTGTCGCAGGGGGGCCGTTTCGGGCTGTCTGCGGAAGAGGCGCGCGCGGAAATCGGTCGGATCGTCGATGTGGTCCGGTACTGGCGCGAGAGTTTTTGTACCAGCGGGGTGTCGGCCAAGGACATCGACACCGTCGCGCCGACCCTGTTGCCCGACCGCTTCTTTCTTGAAAGGCAGCCCGGTGCGTGTGGCGCCACATCGACTTGTACGTTTTGAGCCTTCTTGGCTCCCACGAATGCCAAAAGATGAAACCAATCATAGCGCAATGCTGGCATATATCTTGATATATGCCACAAGATCGCTTTTATGTTAGGACCGACCATAAGAGGAGGCATACCGATGGTCAATAAGCGCAAGCTCACAGTCGAGTTCGGGGAGACCGCAAGACAGCTTACGACTTGATCGATCGCGAAAACGCCACATAAAGCATGGGCCCGACAAAGAGCGAGGCGGCCAGCGCGACTATCAATCCACCCATGACGGCGGTGGCCAAAGGCTTTAAGAGGTCGGTGCCGTGACCCACGCCAATAGCCAGCGGCAAAAAGCCCAGTACGTCGGCGGCCATGGTCATAAGGATGGGACGCAGGCGACGACGCGCCGCCAGCTCGACCTCCAGCCGCCCGGGGATCGCCCGGTAGCGGCGCGCCTGGCCAAAGATCAAAATGCCGTTATTGACCGCGACGGCAAACACCAAAAGGAGCCCGAGAAACGAGGTGCTATCCAGGGGTATGCCGCGCATCCACAGGGCCGTAAGCGAACCCAGGGCACTTACGGCGGTCGCCACCAAGACGGCAAGCGCTGCACGCTGCGTGCGCAACTGATAGCCGACTAGCACCAGCAAGACGACGAGCGCAAAGGCCAAGGTCAGCTCCATTTGGGAAAAGCCCTTCGCCTGTTCTCGATAGTAGCCGGCGACCTTCGCCGTGATGGTATCTGGGAGATGGGCTTGTGCGATCAAGCGGTGGACGGCGGCGGCGGCCTCGTTTAGTCCCATGGCTTGTTTGGGCCGAATCTGGATGTCGGCAAAGGGCACGAGGTTCTGGTGGGTAATGACTGTGCCCGAAGTGGCCGTATAGGCGCGCGCGAAGGCACCAAGGGGCGCATAGGGGCCACCGGGGGCGTGGATGAAGAGCTGCGGAAGCAGCTGCCTGGTGATCGTCGCGGGGGCCTTCAGATCGACGGCAATGGGCAGGACCTGTGCGCCCCGCAGCAAGAAGCCGGCGGGCACCCCCCAGTATCCGGCCTCGAGCTGTTCGGCCAGCAAGGCCGGAGTGAGGCCATGTTGGAGGGCGCGCGTCCGCGGCGTAAAGGTGATCGCGGGACCCCCCGAGGAGGTCGGAAAACTCACGTTGGCAAATTGCCGACTGGCGTGTAGCTCAGCGGTGAGTCGCTGGCCCCAGACCGCGAGGGCGCGTGCGCTGTGTCCAAAGAGATCGATGTCGAGCGGGGAATGGGCCCCAGACAGATTACCGAGTTGCGTCACCTCCAACTGGTGGAGCTTTAGCATGGCGAGGTTCGGATAGGCGGCGCGAAAGACCCCGCGTAGATGGTGAATGGTCGCCTCTGCTGAGGCCTGCGGTTTGAGGGTGATCACCAGGTCGCCTTTGTTGGGCGTGGCACGTGGGTTTCCCAAGCTCTGGCCCACGACGACCGACACCGTTTTGACCGCTGGGTCGTGAGCGGCGAGCGCGACCAATCCGCGGCCCACCTTCAGGGTCTCCGGGACCGAGCTGCCCACCGGGGTCCGAAAGGGCACGGCGATGATGCCCTCATCCCAAGACGGCAGAAAGGCTGTCGGCAGCACCCGAAAGATCCCGAACGAGGCCGCGAGTACCAAGACGGCGGCGGCAACGCCCAAAAATGGGCGATGGAGGGCAGAGCGCAGCGTTCGCGCATAGATCACGCGGCCTTGGCGCGCGACGCGCCAAGGCTTGGGGGCCGCCCTTCTGCGACTCGCCAAGAGCGTCGCTAGCAGCGGCGTGACCGTCAAGGCAACCCCTTGGGAGACGATTAGGGCCGTGACGAGCGCGATCGCCATCTGCCGAAACAGGATGCCGATCGTGCCGGACAGAAAGATCAAGGGCACGAATACCAAGGCCGAGGTGAGCGTGGCAAAGGTCATCATCGGCAACACCTCCCCGGCCGCCGCTAAGGCGTGCGCGCGCCGATCGGCAAGCGTTGCCGCCGGACGACTGTGAGTGGCCTGTTCGATCACGACGATGGCGTGATCGACAAGCGCCCCGATGGCGGCCGTGATGCCGCCGAGCGTCATGATGTTGAGGCCAAGGTGCAGCAGGTGCAAAATAATCAAGGTGCCGGCAAGCGACAAAGGCACGACCACCAAGGTCGCGAGCGCGGTGTCGAACCGCCGCAAAAAGAGCAGCAGCACACCGAAGGTAATCAAGGTGCCCAAGGCCAGGGCGACCCAAACGTCACGCAGGCTCGCCGAAATGAGGCGCGACAGGTCATAGTCGCGGACTAAATGCACGTCGGCGGGAAGTCCGGTGCGCAGGGTCTTGATCTCGCGCGCGACCCCGCTTGCGACCTGCTCGACATTGGCGCCGGCCTGGGCGGCGATATCGATTAAGAGGCTATGCCGATAATGCGCGACTGCAGATCCGCGGATGCGCGGTGGCGGTCCCACCGTAATATCGGCCAGCGCCCCCAGGGGGACGGTCGCGCCGCGCGCGCCGCCTAGGGGGATCGCGAGGTCCCGCAGGCCTTGAACGGTTGCCGGCCGGCCCGCGGCGGTGAGCAGGAAGCTGCTATGGAAGGCGGGCATCAGCCCCCCGAAATACGGCCCTTGGTGGGCCTTCAAGAGGCGCACGATGTCGGTCAGCCCCAAATGCCAGGCGATCAGGTGTCGCAAAGACAGGGCCACGTGCACCTGCGGCCAGCCCCGACTAATCGAGGCCACGGTATAGACGCCCGGCACGTCCAAAAGGCGGGGCCTTATGGTGAAGGCGTAGGCCGGCATGAGCTCGGTGCTGGTCTCTTTTTGCGAGACCAGGGCATATTCGGCAAAGGGATAAATGCTAGGCATCATCAGGCGCACGCTCATCTGTGAGCCGGCCGGGAGCGCTACTTGGGCGATGCGCGCCTCAAGCAAAAGGTAGGCCTTGCTGGGGGTAAGTGCGCTATTGAAAAACACATGAATCTTGGTGAGCCCATTACTGGTGGTTGAGCGCACTAAGGTGACATCGGCGACCCCTTTGGCGGCGCGCTCTAAGGGCCCGGTCACGCGCACTAACATCACGTGAACCGGCAGATAGCCGTCGCTGACGACCACCGAGACGCGCGGGAAATTGACGTTCGGGAACACGCTGCGTGGCAGCGCCTGAAAGGCGACAAAGCCCGCCGCCAGGACCAATAAGGCGACCCAGGCAGTCGTAAATCGGTTGTCCCAGAGCGCGGTGAGATAAGCTCTCACGGAGCGACCTGAACGGTCGTGCCGGGGCGCAGCCGGGCCACCTTGGTATCAATGACCGAGGCCCCGTGCAGCGCGCGGGCCGCGACGAAGGCCGTGTGCACACCTAGGTGCAGGATCGCTACGGCGACCGGGTGCGCATGACCGGCCTCGACAACAAAGACCCAGGGTCTCGCGTGGCGCACGACCAGCGCGGTACGGGGCACCGCCAGCGCCGTGCGCTGATGGCCCAAAAGCGTAAGTCGGATGACCTGTCCTGGACGGAGATTGGCGTGCAGGTCATGAATATAGGCCCGCACAAGCCCCAGGCCGTCGACGCGCGTAGCTACGGCGTACACCCGCCCCTTATCGGTCTGAGATGGCGTGCCGATCGCGGCCCGTGCACCGACATAAACTTGCGCGGCCTGGCTTAGCGTCAGGTCCGCCGTCTCGTAGAGGCCGCCGCGCCCGGCCATCTTGGCCACGACCGCGCCCCGATTGAGCCAGGCGCCGGGTGCAGCGCGGTAATGCACGTTGCCGGCAAACGGCGCGCGCACCGTCCCGCGGGCGAGGCGCGCGGTGGCGGCTAGCCGGGCCTCGACATCGGTCTGCCACGCCGCCCTTAAGGCGCGTGCATGCGCCGGCGTGATCAATCCCTGGCGCGCCAGGATTTGGCCCTGTTGAGAGGCGGTCTTGGCCGCCAATACGCGGGCATTCAGGGCCCGGACAGTACCGGCAAGCTGCAACGGAAGGAGTCGCACGATCACGGCCCCGGCCTTGACGTGACTGCCGGGGGCGACCAAAAGCGGTCCCATGAGGGCGTCGTAAGGGGCCTCCAGCACGGTGTGGTCAGGGCTATGGACGCGCCCGTACGCCATGATCGCGGGGCGGAACGACTGGGTGACGACCGGTACCACCTTTACCAGCATCGGCTGGGCACAGGCTATCCCGGAAAAGGCGAGTAGCCCCCAACTAAGCCGCCTCACGAACGGCTACTCGACCAGGGGGTACCCGTTGCGGTTTGCAGCGCGATATCGGCCGCGGCGCGGGACAGCCGCAGATCCGTCATTTGTAGGTGCATGGCGAGAGACTCCTGCATCAAGGCAAGGTAGGGGAAAAGGCCTAAGGCGTGGGCCCGGTAGGCGCGATTCGCGGCCTGCGCAAGACGGCTTAGGGCCCGACTGCGGCCCTTTAATCCACGGATCTCGCGGGCAAGGCTTCGGTCGCGGGCCCACAAGCCGTAGATCTGCGAACGGGCCTCGGCAAGCCTTGCCACATAACCCTTAAAGAGCGCGGCGCGGCGCGCCCGCGCGACCGCGACCGCCCCGCGTCCCCGGTTAAAAAGCGGCAGCACAAGACTCAATTGAATGCCGGCCTGATTGAGTCCGCTGGTGTCACGGGCGCCCGCGAAGCCAAGACTCAAGCGCGGGTACTGATCGAGCACGGCGCGCAAAAGCGCGCTGTCTGCACTATGGTAGGCGGACACCAGTGCTATGAGATCGAGCCGTCTCGCCAGGGCGCCATGGAAAAGCTGGCGCGCCGACCCCGGCGGCGGGACCGTGGTCGTAGGTGGTGCGATAACAGGCACCGCGTCCGGAGGGAGGCCTAATTGCTTGTTCAGGTTGAAGCGCGTGCGTGCCCAGGCGCGATGCAGGGCGGCCGTTTTTACGCGCAGGCGATCCCAGGCAGCCTCCCAAGCCAAGGCCTTAGCCCCCGAAATCAAGTGGGCGCGTGCATCTTGTGCCAGGAGCGCGCCATGAGGACCCCACAGCACCTCCGCCTTGCGGGCCATTTCCCAATCTTGGCCCAGCCAATAAAGCCGCCGCGCGGTGAGGCGAGCGCGATTGGCGGCCACCCATTCCCGCCACGCAATCTCATAGTGAATTGCCATGGCGTGCGCCTTTGCTTGGCGAATATTCGTGGCGCGGGTCACAAGACTCGAGAGGTCCCACAAAAACCCATCGGCGAGCGCGACCGTGTGCCCGGCGGCCCCCGCCCCGTACGGCTGCAAGGCGCTGAACTGAATGACCGGGTCGGGCAAGAGACCGGCGGCAAAAACCTGGGCGCGCGCAATCCGGGCGCGGGCCCGCAAGGCGCGCAGCGCCGGGTTGGCGAGCACGGCGATGACCCCGAGCTCCTTGCCGGTCAGCGGTTTACGGAAATTCAGCGCAATCGGCGACATGCCCGGGACCCGTAGGCGGCGCGCGGCCTGCGCGAGCGCAGATTGCGTGGGTGACCGCAAATCGGCGAGCGCGGGCTTACGTAAGGGCTTAGCAGTATAGGCCGCACAGCCGGACAGCACGAGCAGCGTGATTGCGGTAGCAATCGCCCGCATCCTAGCGGATCGGCAACAGGGAACGAAACGAGTCAATGGCGGTGAATTCGGCACAATCCTTGTCCGGAGCCCGCAGGTCGGGTTTGCGCACCGCTAGCAGATGCTTGATGCCATAGGTGCGCGCACACCGCAAGACCGGCAGGCTGTCGTCGATCAACAGGGTGCGCGCGGGATCGAAGGGTTGCAGTTCGCGCAGCTGCCCCCAAAAGGGCGGATGTTCCTTGGCGATCCCCAGGTCGTGCGCACAAACTACCGCATCCATATACTGGTCGATTCGAGTCTCGCGAAACTTCAAGGCCACGGTTTTTCCGTGGGCGTTTGTGACGAGGACTAGCCGCTTGCCCGCGTCCCGCGTAGCCGCCAAGAACTCCTCGACATGGGGCCGCATGCCGATGCGCTCGGCGACCTCTTCTTTCAGCTTGGCGATATCGAGGGCCAGCTCATCGCTCCAGTAGTCGACGCTATACCAGTTCAGCGTCCCCTCGTCGCGCCGGAAGCGCTGATACAAAACTGCCTTGGCCTCATCTAACGGAAGCCCGTTTTGCTCGGCATAGCGCAGCGGCACGTGTTCTTGCCAGAAGTGATTGTCAAAGTGCAAGTCCAGCAGCGTGCCGTCCATATCGAGAAATACTGTTTCTACCGAATCCCAGTCGATCATGGCTCGCTCCCAAAGGGCCATTCTAGAGAGAAAAGACCCCTTAAGCTAGCAGGCCCGAAAGACCTTGTGCTAGTCTTCCGCCGTGTCCCATTCCGATGGTTGTCCGTTGTGCGGCCTAGACCCGGCCGAGGCGCTTTGGTTCGATGCGCACTGCCTCGTCGTTCGCGCCGAGATCCCCGGCATCGGCCATTTCTGCCGCGTCGTGTGGCGCGCGCATGTGCAGGAAATGACGGATCTGAACCGCCTAGAGCAACACCATCTCCTCGATGTGGTGCTGGCAGTCGAGACGGTTTTGCGTGCGGCCCTTCGGCCGACAAAGATGAATATCGCCTCGCTCGGCAACCAAGTACCTCATCTGCACTGGCATGTGATCCCACGATTTTTCGACGACCCCTTTTTTCCCGATAGCGTCTGGACGGCCCCGCACCGCGCGCCGCGGGGCCGGGAAACGCTCAGCGAAGACGCCCTGCGCGTGCGCCTCCACGAGATGCTCCGCCTGTTGCCAAAATTGCCTCTATAATCTTCTCCTACAGGGATTATCTAGGAAGGACTCATGGGTCAGCCGTTCTATCTCGCCTTGGACCAAGGGGGGCACGCCACTCGCGCCATCATTTTCGATGCGGCGGGCGGGGCACTAGCTCGCAGCAGCGTGGTCGTATCCAGCCAGAGCCCCCAACCAGACATGCTGGAACAGGACCCCGAAGAGGTCGTAGCCTCGCTGGGCCGGGCGGTAGCGGGGGTATTGCGTGTTTTAGGCGCCCCGGCTGCGCAAAATATCGCGGCCGCCGGGCTTGCCACCCAGCGCGCGAGCCTTGTCTGCTGGGATAGCCGCACGGGGCGGGCGCTATCGCCGATCTTAAGTTGGCAAGACCGGCGTGCGACCAGCCTGTTGCCGGCATACAAGGCGCACGCATTTACCATACGCGACCACACCGGCCTTGTGCTGTCGCCGCACTATGGGGCACTCAAGATGCGTTGGTGTCTAGACCACATCCTGGCTGTGCGTGCCGCCGAAAAGGCGGGACACCTGATTATCGGGCCGCTGGCGAGCTTCTTGGCGTTTCGGTTGGTGGTTCCACAACCGTTGTTCGTAGATCCAGCGAATGCCGGCCGCACCCTCCTTTGGAGCCGACAGCGCCGCGACTGGGACCCAGAGCTTTTGCAGATATTCGGCATCTCCGAGCAGATCCTGCCGAACTGCGTGCCGAGCCGCTACTCCTTCGGTGGGCTGCGGGTGGGCGGGGCGCACGTCCCGCTCGCCGTTATGACCGGCGATCAGGCGGCTGCGCTCTTTAGCGAGGGCATGCCCCGCCCCGATACCATCTATATCAACATCGGGACCGGCGCCTTCCTGCAGCGCCCGACCGCCCATGCAATGGTCGATCCGGGGCCGCTTCTTTGGAGTATCGCTTTTCAAGACGACCAGGAGAGCGTGAGCGTCGTTGAAGGAACGGTCAATGGTGCTGGCGCCGCGCTCACCTGGGGAAGTGCCGCGCTACCCTACCCCGATCTCGCCTTGCATTGCGATTCGCTGCTAGCAAACGCCGACCCTCGCCCGTTTTTTCTGAACACCGTAGGCGGCTTAGGGTCGCCCTACTGGCTCCCGGACGTCGCGCCGCGTTTTGCGGGGGACGGCACCATCCCGGCTAAGGCCGCCGCCATCATCGAGAGCGTGATCTTTCTGATCAACGAAAATATCGACGCCATACAGGTCCAGACTGGCCCGTGCGCAGGACTTGTCCTGACTGGTGGGATGGCCGAGCACGACGGAATCTGCCAAGCCCTTGCGAACCTAAGCGGCCTGAGTGTGCGCCGCCCCGGCGAACCCGAGGGTACGGCGCGTGGGCTCGCGTTTCTGGTGGCGGGCACCCCTGGAGAGTGGCCAAAGAGCAGTCAGGAGCAGACCTTTTGGCCCGCCGAAAATGAGGGTCTCAGCGAGCGCTTCCGTTGCTGGCATGACCTGATGGCGCACCTACGTAGTGGGGAGGACGAGTTGGCGGGTATCGACGCGGGGGACGCGAGCCGGTAAAACGCCCGCGAACCGCGCCACGACCTGGTCTGCGGTGCTGCGGTAATCGGTGAGTTTGCCGCCAAAGATGCTGATGAGCCGGGGGACCGGGTCGTCGGTCAGGAATACAGTCCCACGGGCGCGGGCATTCAGGCCCTGGGCGGTCTTCAATAATACTCGAAGGCCCGCAAAGCTGGCCTCGACCTGAGTGGAAAGCCCCGGAAAATAGGTGGCCAGGACCTCTTGCAGATAGGCGATTTCGCCTGCTGTGGGCGTGGCCTGACCCGGATCGCCGACATAGAGCGTCTCGGTGGTGCCGGTCAAGATCTGTCCGCGCCACGGCATCAGGAAAACGGCACGCCCGTCTGCCGGCGCCTCGGCATAATAGACGCCTTGTGTGAGCGTGCCCGTAGTCACGATGTGGGATCCTTGGACTAAGTCGTGGTTCAGGCGCGGCGGTGGCGGTGACACGCAATTCAAGGTTTGGGCAACCCACGGACCGGTCGCATTCACGACCGTGAGCGCATGGCACGATTCCACTGACCCATTATGTTCGAAACGGACATCGTAGCCAGATGTTGTGCGTTCGATTGCGGTGACCCGTGCGCCGGTTTGAATATCGGCACCCAACTCCGCAGCGGATCGGGCCACGGCCTCGGTAAGCGCCACGTCGTCCGTTTGCGCATCGTAGTAGCGAAACACCGCTTTCAGTCCCGCGGTCTTCAAGCCGTCTAGCGTGTCCCATTGCCGTGCCGGGATTCGTTGAAAGCTCCCGTAGGGGCCGCGCGCCAGGAGCCGGTAGAGCATCAGGCCGATTGCGATGCGCGTGGGCGTACGCCGGCTATTGGTGTAGATGGGGATATGGAAGGCTTTGCGCTCGACAAGGCTTGGCGCAATGGCGAGCAGGATCTCACGCTCGCGCAGGGATTCGCGCACGAGCGCGATTTGTCCGGACTCCAGGTAACGCAAGCCGCCGTGAATGAGCTTCGAGGAGCGGCTTGAGGTGCCGGCGGCGAGCACGGCCTGCTCTAGGAGCCGTATCCGATAACCGCGCACGGCGGCGGCCTGGGCCACGCCTACGCCGTGGATGCCGCCACCGATTACGACTATGTCAAAATGGTCGGTCATGGCGTCAAGGCCGCAAGCGCGGAGCGTAGCTCCGCGATCTGGAAGGTCTCGACCAAACCGACGCCGCGCGCCCCGAGATCGCGTGCGCAGGCGGCATCATCTACTTCATAGACCGCCAGAATGCGATCCGCGCGCGCCAGCGCCCCCTGTGGCGGCAATCCTTTCAGGTCGCAAAAATGGAACTCAGGCGCCAGCGCTTGGACGCTACGCGACTGGAATGGCAGGTAACTGTCGCTTACAAAGCCGATCCGCGGGAACAGCTTGCGAGCGACCTTCAGCGCGGGCAACGAATACGAGATCGCGACCGTCTGCGAGAGCACGGCGCGCAATGTGGCATGGCTGGCCTCGACTACGGCTTTGGCGCCGAAACGCTTGACGGCTTGACGCTTGATTTCGACAAAGGCGGTGACGCCCGGGTGGCGCGCAAGAAACTCGGCTAGCTCCGCTAGGCTGGTGAGTGGGTTATCGCGAAAGAGGTCACCAAAGCGCGCCGGCCACGCGGCCCGCAGGTTGCGAATCGCCGTGTACGAGCGCTCATCGACAGTCCCCGGCACCCCGCAAAGTCGCAGGCAGTCATGGTCGTGAAACAGGATCGGGACCTTGTCTGATGTGAGCTGGACATCGACCTCGACATAGCGAGCCCCCGCAGCTACGGCGGCCTCCAGCGCCACTAGGGTATTTTCCGGAAAGCGATACGCATAGCCCCTGTGGGCGATCAGTTCGACCATGGAATCTCGTCCTTAGCCCCTAACGCAGATTATTTGTGGGCGCAGGCCCTCTTTCTAGGATAGCGGGCCCTGACCAAGTTGCTACCCTGTTATTGACAAAGATCGTCGAGCGTCCTCGAAGAAACACCGATCCTAGTGCAGGCCGTTGACGGGGGGCTTGCGCGCCGGTCCCTAGTGAAGGGAAACAGTCTCCCCGGCGGTGACGGGCAGAATGTAGGCCACGAACGCTTATGGTGAGCGTCAAGGCGCGCAGTGTTTGGTGCCATAATCACGCGGCACACCAGGGAGGTGGCGGATGACGCCCGGTGATGGCGCGACCGCCGCAGACGGCCAAGTCTTCGCTCAGTCGCGATCTCTTCGGGCGACCCAGACGCCACGGGACGCGGAACACGGGCAAAGCGCTTGTGCTTACAAAGTCTCTCCCACCATAATCCCGATATTGAGTGTGGTGGTTGCGGTGGCCTAGTGCGACGCCAAGCGAACAGTGACCCAGGCGGCGTTCTAGGCAGCAAGACCTCGCCCGAGGGCCTTGACCGAAGACGTCACCCAACCTGTAAGCTTAAGGGGCGAGTCGCGCGGTTAAGGTCGCCGCGCACTGCCTTCGGAGGGGCGGTCGCGGGGCGAAGCGGGTGGTGGGGTCATGCCGAGGCCTGCTCTCGGCCTTATGGAGGGTTACCGATTGGAACCGAACGGCATGATCCGGTGTTCGACCAAAGGGGCGCACGAGACCCCGAGCTCGCCTGCGAGGACTGTTGTCAGCCAGCGGCCGCGGACGGGGCGTAGAGCCAAAGCCAGTGGCTAGTGAGCCGTCATGAGCCGCGGCCCCGTGGATACGACGCTTGACGCCATACGCTTCGTCGTCGGGCTCGCGCTCGGCGCACTTATGAGCCTCTTGTGGTCGCTCATCGCCTTGCCGCTCGTTTGGATCTTACCGGAAAAGCTCGGCCGTTCGGTGGGGCGAGGGGTGGCCAGGAACTCGTTTCGCGCCTATTTGAAGGCGCTCGCGTTGATCGGCGCCTACCGCATCGACATGGCCGCGCTGGACGCGGTGGGAGCGGCCGGACCCATGGTTATCGCGCCCAACCACCCCTCGCTTCTGGACGCGATCATCGCGCTTTCGCGCATACCTAACCTCGCCTGTGTCATGAAAGCGGAGATTGCTGATAATCTCTTTCTCGGCGCCGGTGCCCGCCTCTGCCGTTATATCCGCAACGACACGTCGCGCGGCATGATCCACGCGGCCGTAGCGGAACTGAAGGCTGGGCGCCATCTGCTCCTGTTTCCCGAGGGCACGCGCACGAACCGGCCCCCTGTTGGCCCGATCCGGGGTGGGATCGGCGTCATTGCCAAGCGCGCGCAGACACCCATTCAGGCCGTCCTGATCTGGACCGATTCCGAGTTTCTCGGAAAATCCTGGCCGTTTTCACGCATTCCGCGGACGCCCATCCATGTTCGTGTAGAATTGGGCAAGCGGTTCGACCCGCCCACTGATGCGCACATGTTCGCCGCGGATCTCGAAGAATACTTTGGCCCGGCGCTCGGGCAGTTAGCCGAAAAGACGCGGCCTTCGCCACGATAGGGATAGTTATGCCGGAACTCTCCAGGACTCATCTTGTTCTTATTCCGAGCTACAACCCGGGCCCGATCGTGTATGAAACCATAGCGATGGCACGGCACTATTGGGGCCCGGTCTGGGTCGTAGTAGATGGCAGCACCGATGGCACATGTGAGGGCCTGCAGGCCCTGGCAGCGGCCGACCCAGGATTGCGTGTCATCGCATTGGCGGGCAATCAAGGCAAGGGCGCTGCGGTTTTGGCCGGCCTCGTGTTTGCGGAGGCGGCCGGATATACGCATGTGCTCACGATGGATTCTGATGGACAGCACCCGGCCGCCCTCATACCGATCTTCATGAAAACCTCGCAAGCACATCCCGAGGCCATGGTGTTGGGCGTTCCCGTTTTTGACGCTGGCGCCCCCAGGCTTCGCGTCTATGGCCGGAGGATATCGAACCGGTGGGTGAATTTTGAAACGCCATGGGCGGGGATTGGCGATTCCCTTTTTGGATTTCGGGTCTATCCGGTCTCGCCGCTACGCACCATTATGTCCTCACAACGCGGCATGCGGCGCTTTGACTTCGATGCCGAGGCCGTGGTTCGAATGAGCTGGCAAGGCGTGCCGGCGATCAATGTTCCCGCAACCGTCCGGTACGTGACTCCCGGTGAGGGCGGCGTGTCGCACTTCCACTATCTCCGCGACAACGTTTTATTGACAAGGATGCACATACGCCTATTTCTGGGGTTCCTTGTGCGGCTGCCGGCCCTTATAAAGCGCCACTACGGCGCGCGAATCCGCCCGAAAGACAGCGAGACCTAGCGAACCCCTCACACCTAAGGGCGCGCCAGCCTATGGCCGGGGATCCGTGCTGACCTGTCGGCCGCGCTCCGGCCAAAGGCGAAAACATGGGGTGCCGAGCCCCTGACATTTCCGCCTTGATCTCGGTGCCCAGAATCCTCCCCGGCTATGACGCGGAGGCAGCCTTCAGGTGTGCTACGAGCAAAACATTGGCAAACGGCGTGCTTTCGCTCATGGGCAGCGCGGTTACCTCAAAACCCAGCTCATTTAATCGCGCTACCCAGGCCTGCCGGGAGCGGCAATACAGGCGCTGCCACCGCCCCCCGCGAATCGATGTCACGGCAAAATCGACCCATCGGCTGAAATGGAACGGCCATCCGGCTGAGGCGTCACCGATGCGCAGCAGCAGGAGGCCATCGGGTGCCAGCGCGGTGCGTAGCCGCTCCAGTATTCGGTCCTGGGACTCGATGTCGATGTAGTGCAACACATCGAAAATCGTGACGACCGTAGCCGAGCCGAAGGGGACGGTGCGGATGTCTCCGCATGTGAAGGTCGCCGTAGGGCATGCACGCCGGGCGCGCTCGACGTCACGCGCCATCCACTCGATACCGTGATAGGACGCGATCTGCGGAGGCGGCGGCCAGGATGGTCGCCATGTCCCGTGCGCCCAGCAATCCCGCGCGACCGTAAGCCATGACAATAGCAGGCCCTGGCCACAACCAAGATCCAGAATGCGGGCGCCGTCTGGAATGAGACCCTGTGCCAAAATCGCGGCAAAAATGGGGTCATACGTCAACTTGCCGCGGGCGAAGCGCGGCGCGAACCGGCCCGCCTGCTGATAGGAGGCGGCGGCTAAATCCACCAATGTTCGGACAAATGCGTTCCTCATAAGGGCGTCTCCGCTAGTCTGTCGGGGAATCCGGGTAGGAATCCAAAAGTTTGTGTGGTCTGCAGTTTAAGTAAAGGCCAGGACCTTTGGGGCGGCGGATCTACCGTCAGGCCTACTTGGCCGGAGCGGCGGGCGCTTCCCAGAAATCAAAGAAATTAAACCAATTGTAGGGTGCGGCGCGACAATAGCGTTCAAGCATCGCCACATAGCGGTGCATGGCCCGATCGATCGCCGCCTCGCGATCCGCGGGCCCGATGTCTGTGAAGTCCGCCAAGGCCTCAAAATGAATATCATAGCGGTTGCCCAGGCCGTAGAGGCCCGTCATAAAGATCAACCGACGCCGGACGACCGCAGCCATTCGAAAAGGCGCAACGGGCCAATAGGCGAGGCGGCCGAAAAACATGATCGGCCGGGTCTGGCCGTGATCTAGGGAGCGGTCGGCCAATATGCCGACCACGCCGCCCTCTTCAAGGCGCTCACCGATCCTGAGCATGGAATCGATCTGTCCTAGCGGAATGATGTCTTGCCCGGCCAAGGGGCTGATCGCAGCCAGCATGGCGTTTAGCTTCTGGGCGTTCTGTTCGTACATGGCCATCGAGGCCCGTATGTCGTTGTGGTGCCGCGCGACCGCCCGCAACATCTCGAAGCTTCCCAGGTGAGCGCCCATGAGGAGTGCGCCGCGGTTGGCCGCTAGGGCAGCATCAATGATTTCCTGGCCGTGGACACGAATCGCGAAGAGATCGAAGCGATCATTCAGAACATATATGCGATCATGGATTGTGGAGGCGAACGAGAACACGTGTCGGAACCCGTCCCGCCAGTGGGGCTGGCGACCCAAAACCCGACCCAGGTAATCCTTGGATGCGCGACGGGAGGCTGGCGCAAACAGAAAGAAGTAGAGGGCGATACCATATAGGACAACACGCCCTGCGCTTCGTCCGAGCGTCAACGAAATCTTCGTCATGATTCTCAACATGAGCATGTTGCTGCGTTCGGGGCGGTGGGCCCAGAACGAGGCCTTGGCGCCTAGTGGCGATTTCATAGTCACAACATAATGCCTTTTTATGCCCTTAAAAGCGGCCGCCACACGGACCTACTTGCCACGCATATCTAGCCGTAAGAACGGCTCTGGGTTGGGCCCAGGGCGGCGATCTTCTATGGATGCGCGAAGCTCAATACTCTTATGTGGCCAATGGCCACGCCCGACGATGGCCTTCCACACGAAAAGTAACGGTTTCATGACCATCCGGCAAGGCCGCCGGTTGGCGCAAGCGGACTTAAGGGCCAGACCGGCGTGCGTTGGTTGTGCATCATACCCAAGATCTTGTACCCGCGGTGTTGGCGTGTGACCTCCGCGCCTCGCGATCAAGCGCCTTCGGTACCCCCCACCGTGTTTGGGCCGGCTCCTCGCGGGGCCACTATTCTCGAGCCCCCGGCTCGTCGCCCTTTTGAGTCGCCAAGGCATCGCCGATGGCGGCGTCAACGCGAGCTGGTAAGAGCCCCGCTAAGCACTGGAGATGGCCCAGGGGACAGGTGCGCGCAAAGCACGGACTGCAGGAAAGGTGAAGGGAAAGGGCGATCGCGTGCGCATCCAACGGCGGCGTATGCTCGGGGTCCGATGATCCAAAGACGGCCACCAGTGGCCTGCTAAGGCTTGCCGCCACATGCATAAGCCCCGAGTCGTTGCTGACGACTGCGGTGGCAAGCCCTAGCAGGTCGACGGCGTCCAGGAGACTTGTGCGGCCGGTAAAGTCGACGCAGGCTTTGTCCGACAGGGCCTGGATGGCCCTCGCGATCTCTTGATCGCGAGGGCCGCCAAGGAGCCAGACCTGCCAGCCCCGGTCCCGGTAGATATTCGCCAGCGCCGCGAAATGGTGGGCCGGCCAGCGCTTGGCGGGCCCATATTCTGCCCCTGGGCAGAGCGCCAAGATCGGTCCTTCGGTGGGGAGCCCGAGACCTGTCAGGATCCGGCGGCCGTTGTCGGCATCGGTCAGCAGGCGTGGCGGCACCGGCTTCGGGGGCGTCTCGCCGGGCTCTGCGCCCAATAACAAAAAGCGATCTACGGTTCGGAGTTTGTGGTCTTTGGGTTCGCTGCGGATATCGTTTAGGATGCCCCATCGCCCCTCACCCAGGAAACCCGTGCGCCGGCGTGCGCCACTCGCCCATGCCGGCAACGCAGCCTTATAAGAGCGCGGTAAGATGAAGGCTTGCTCGTAGTGGTGGTGGCGGAGACCCCAGCCGAGGGCTAGGCGCTGGCGCAGGGCCAAGCGACCGTGGGGCAAATTGAGCGGGATCGCGTAGGCAACCTCCGGCATGCGCGCGAGCAGCACAGCGGTGACGGCCGGCGCTATGACGTCTATGGGGCGATCGGGACGGCGGGCCTTTAGGAGCTGGAAAAGGCTCTGCGCCATGACCATATCGCCGACCCAAGACGGGCCTACGACCAGCGCCCGCGGTTCGTTCACGGGGCCTCCTAGCGGTCTTTTAGGACGTAGAGTGTCCCGCAGTATGGGCAGAGCGCCTCGCCTGTGGCCTCTATGGGCAGAAAGACGCGCGGATGGGAGTTCCAGAGGCTCATGCTCGGCAGCGGGCAGTGTAGTGGGAGATCGGCGCGCGTTATCTCACAGCGAAGATCCCGCGGCGTGCAACAGCCGTGCGCAGCCTCTTTATTCATGGTCTAAGCCTTCTTGGATACGCGTGCGGCGCCGGGCTCGACCACCGGCGTCACCCATTCGGGATGGGTCTTGCGGCGCCCATGAACCTGTTCGAAGTACAGGGTCTGGAGCTTCTCGGTGATCGGGCCGCGGTGCCCCGGTCCGATCGCGCGCGAATCCAGTTCCCGGATCGGGGTGATCTCCGCCGCCGTCCCGGTGAAAAACGCCTCGTCGGCGATGTATACCTCATCGCGGGTGATGCGCTTTTCCCGGACCGGGACACCGATTTCCTGGGCCAAGGCCATGATGGTGTCGCGTGTAATGCCCTCCAGCGCCGCCGTCAATTCAGGCGTGATCAAGGCCCCATTGCGGACAATAAAGATATTTTCGCCACTACCTTCTGCGACATAGCCTTCGGTGTCGAGCAATAAGGCCTCGTCGCATCCGCATTCCTGGGCTTCACGCAACGCGAGCATGGAGTTTGTGTAGTTGCCGTTGGTCTTCGCCTTGCACAGGGCGGCGTTTACGTGGTGACGGCTGAAAGACGAGGTCTTGATGCGGATACCGCGCTCCAAGGCCTCTTCTCCCAGGTAGGCGCCCCACGGCCAGGCGGCGACGATGATGTGGACCTTTAGCTTATCGGCGCGCAAGCCCATGCCCTCGGCGCCATAAAAGGCCATGGGGCGGATGTAGGCGGATTCCAGGTGGTTCTCGCGGACGGAGGCCAAGATCGCCTCGCGGATAGTTTCTTTATCAAAAGGCATGGCCATGCCGACGATATGGGCGGACTGAAACAGGCGATTGACATGGGCATCCAAACGAAAGACCGCGGGACCGGCGGCCGTTGGGTAAGCACGCACCCCCTCAAAAACGCCCATCCCGTAATGGAGCGTGTGGGTAAGCACATGCGTCGTGGCCTCACGCCACGCCACGAGCTTGCCATCGTACCAAATGACGCCGTCACGATCCGCCATCGACATACCGAGTCCCCCTTCCTCAAAGGCCGTTTCTAGTCAAAATGCTAAAGAAAACCGCACCATACTGAACCGAAAAAACGCGCTTCGCAACGGGGCGGCACAAGACCGCTCGTGCTGCCCGCCAAATACGTTAGACTAGGGGCATGGAAAGACTCATAGATGCAGCGTTGGAAGACTACGCTCGCGCCCACAGCTCGCCATTGCCGGACGTGCTCCACGAGCTCGAGCGGTATACGCACGCACAGCGCCCCGATGCGCAGATGTTGTCGGGCCCCCTGGAGGGTGCGCTTTTACGGCTTCTTGTCATGCTTTGTCCGGCGCGCCGCATTCTGGAAATCGGACTTTTTACGGGGTACTCGGCCCTGACGATGGCCACCGCTTTGCCGCCCGACGGCGAGCTCATCTCGTGTGAACAGGATCCCGAGGCGATCGCGATCGCGCAGAGCTTCTTCGATCGTACCCCGCACGGGCGCAAGATCCATATTCGTCCGGGACCGGCGCTAGCGACTCTCGAGGCCCTGCGCGACGAGACATTCGATCTCGTCTTCATCGACGCCGATAAAGAAAATTACCCCAGCTATTATGACCGCGCGTTGCCGCTACTGCGCCCAGCCGGGCTGCTCATTGCTGACAATACCTTGTGGTCCGGTCGGGTTTTGGTGCCACGGACGCCGGCCGATCTCGCCATCGCGGCCTTCAATCGGAAGGTCAGAAACGATCCGAGCGTCGATGCCGTGCTGCTGACCGTCCGTGACGGTGTCACGGTTTTACGCAAAAAGCCCGCTCACGCCTAGCGGCGCATGGAGTCGAAGAATTCGGCGTTATTCTTGGTGGCCTTTAGCCTATCCAACAGAAATTCCGAGCCCTCCACGTCATCCATCGGATGCAGCAGTTTGCGCAGGATCCAGAGTTTCTGGAGATCGCCTGACTCGATCAGCAACTCCTCGCGGCGCGTCCCCGAACGATTGATATTGATCGCCGGGTAGACCCGTTTTTCGGCAAGCCGCCGGTCGAGGTGAATCTCCATGTTGCCGGTGCCCTTGAACTCTTCGTAGATCACATCGTCCATTTTGGAGCCAGTTTCCACCAGGGTCGTGGCGAGAATGGTCAGACTGCCCCCTTCCTCGATATTGCGGGCGGCACCGAAGAAGCGCTTGGGCCTTTGCAGGGCGTTAGCGTCAACGCCACCGGTGAGCACCTTGCCGGATGCGGGCACCACGGTGTTGTAGGCGCGTGCCAAGCGGGTAATGGAGTCGAGCAAGATGATGACATCGCGCTTATGTTCGACGAGGCGCTTGGCCTTTTCGATCACCATTTCTGCCACCTGAACGTGGCGAGTCGCCGGTTCGTCGAAGGTCGAGGAAATGACCTCGCCACGCACGGACCGGGTCATTTCCGTGACTTCTTCAGGGCGCTCATCGATGAGCAAGACGATCAGCACGCATTCTGGATGGTTGGCCGTGATGGAATGGGCGATCTGTTGAAGCATGACCGTTTTGCCGCTTTTTGGCGACGATACGACCAACCCGCGCTGGCCTTTGCCGATCGGCGATATGAGGTCAATGACTCGCGATGTTAGGTTCTCGGTCGAGGCGTTGGATTGTTCGAGCCTCAGGCGAGTGTTCGGATGGAGCGGTGTCAGATTCTCGAAAAGGACCTTATTGCGGGCCTCCTCGGGCGCCTGGAAGTTGATGTTCTCCACCTTAAGTAGCGCGAAATAGCGTTCCGATTCCTTCGGCGGACGGATGTTGCCGGTCACCGTGTCACCGGTGCGCAAGTTAAAGCGCCGAATCTGGCTTGGGCTCACATAAATGTCATCGGGACCGGCCAGATAGGAGCTGTCGGCGGACCGCAAGAAACCAAAGCCGTCTTGGAGGATCTCGACAACACCCTCACCGACAATATCCTCGCCCTTTTTGGCCTGGGCCTTCAGGATCGCGAAAATGAGATCCTGTTTGCGTAGTCGACTGCCGCCCTCAAGATCTAGGGCTACCGCCATTTCAACAAGCTCTGTGGCGGGTTTTCGCTTCAATTCAGAAAGGTGCATAGTCATTTTTTGAGAAACCGTCAGGCGTGAAAAAGCGGATGATTCCGCGGCCTGATCAGAAAAGGGGTTGAGAAAAGAGAAAGCTGGAGGACCTGGGCTTCCTACCGGAGAACCTTAGCACCTTGGTCGCCCAACGTCTAGTGGCGCGAACGGCCAAGGTGCCCATCTTACAGATTGTCGTCTAGAAATGCCGCCAATTGCGATTTCGACATGGCTCCGACCTTGGTCGCTTCGATGGCGCCGTTTTTAAAAAGCATAAGCGTTGGAATGCCCCGAATACCGTATTTTGGGGGGGTCGCCGGATTCTCGTCGATATTGAGCTTGGCCACCGTAAGCTTGCCCGCATAGTCGCGAGCCACCTCTTCTAGCACGGGGGCGATCATTTTGCAGGGCCCGCACCATTCGGCCCAATAATCTACTAGCACAGGGCCGGCGGCATTGAGCACGGCCTCCTGAAAGGTGTCGTCGGTCACGTAAATGATGCCTTGGCTCATGTGTTGGTCCTAGCTTGTTGGAGTTAAGAATCGTTGCCTAAAGAGGATTACGCCGGGTCCTGCTATTGTGGACAGAACCGGCCGGTGTTGGCAAGACTCACTTGCCGTTTCCCCTACGCGCGCCTTTTTGCTATTCTAGCTCATTAATGAACGATACCCATCTCAGTCACCAGGCATTTTCCGAGCTCGGATTACCAGAACCGGTTCTAGCGGGCGTTCTTAAGGCGGGCTTTACCTACTGTACGCCGATTCAGGCGGCCACGCTGCCCAAGGCGTTAGCCGGGCACGATGTTGCCGGACAGGCGCAGACCGGGACGGGCAAGACTGCAGCCTTCCTGCTCGCGGTATTTGATCGACTGATCAAAACCGAGCCGACCCCTGAGCGCCGCCCGAACCAGCCACGCGCGCTCATTCTTGCGCCGACGCGCGAGCTTGCGATCCAGATTCACAAAGACGCGCTCGTGTTGGGACAAGATTGCGGATTCCATTTGCAGTTGGCTTACGGCGGCACAGGCTACGAGGCGCAGCGCAAAGGGATTGAAGAAGGCGTCGATATCCTGATCGGGACGCCCGGGCGCTTGATCGACTACTTCAAGCAGCATGTTTTTGATTTACGTGCGCTGCAGGTGATGGTCCTAGATGAGGCCGACCGGATGTTTGATCTCGGGTTCATCAAGGACATCAGATTTTTGTTTCACCGCATGCCGCCCCCCGCGGAGCGACTCAGCATGTTGTTTTCCGCAACGCTGTCCTATCGCGTCATAGAGCTCGCCTATGAGCACATGAACAACCCTGAGACTGTGCAGATCGAGTCCGAGAAGATCACGGCCGAACGAGTCCGCGAGCGCCTCTTTCATTTGGCGCAAGAGGAAAAAATATCGGTGTTGGTGGGCCTGTTGCGTAAAGAGCAGGTGACCCGCGCGCTCGTTTTTACGAACACGAAGCATGTTGCCGAACGTGTTCAGGCGTGGCTTACCGGCAACGGTTTCCCGGCGGCGGTGCTCTCTGGGGACGTGCCTCAGCAAAAACGCCAGAGCCTTATGGTCGACTTTCAGGAGGGCCGTTTCCCGGTCTTGGTAGCGACCGATGTCGCCGCTCGCGGTCTTCACATCACCGACGTAAGCCATGTCTTTAACTACGACTTACCGCAGGACGCAGAGGACTATGTCCACCGCATAGGCCGGACGGCACGCGCTGGCGCAGCTGGCGAAGCGGTGAGCTTGGCGTGCGATGAGTACGCGTTCTCGCTGCTCGAGATCGAGGCCTATATCGGTCACAAGATCCCCGTCATCCACGTGACCGACGACCTTTTGGTCGAACTCACGCGCCCGGTGTTTGCGCCCCGCCCTGATCGAGTGAAGCCCCGCTCCCGACCAGGTGGGCCGTCGTCAGGCGCGCGCGGCCGCCCCGAAAGGCGCCCTCATGCCCACGCAGCAAGCCCACACCTGCACGCGCAACCCAAGCCCGTGCCACCGGCCGCAGTGCCGAGCCCAGCAAGGCCGGCTACGCGAGTCCCGCTACGGGGCAAAAAGCTTCCCGAAAAACCGGTGTTAGGCTAGCGACAAGGGATGGGACGAGACCTCGCTTAAAGAATGGCGCGGGAATTCCCAACTCCCTTTAGGGGATTGGGATGAAAGCGCCTATTTGCCCTGACACTCCTGTATGGATCGGCGAATAACCTCAGCGGATACGCTCCCGGCAGTGCCTATATAGTAGGCTTGTGTCCACAGTTGATCGTTCCCGCATGGTCGCTTGAGCTTGGGGAATCGTTCGCGCAGCTTGCGAGAAGGATACCCCTTGAGCCATCCAACAATCATTCTGGATTCGTCTAGTCGGCGTTGTCTTTCCGAAGCACGGAATCAAGCGCCGCAGGATGTGTGTGCGGGCTCTCTGGAGCATGCCCATGAACCGTGTTACTCGATAAGAAGCTTATCCGCTTTAGCGGGTTGAGAGCGTCACGGTGCCGGAATCGGCGTCGATGGTGCCTGGTCTACGTTCCAGCCAATTAGCGTAATAGGCCCTGTGGTTTGCGAAAAATTCAGCGCCCGGTAATAGCCTGCGGCGTTCGCGAAACCCACCGGCGTGTAGGTGATCAGCGATGGGAGTCCGCCGGTCAGGGTAAGCGGCACCCAGCGGCCGCCCTTGTGGGCGAAGAACATCTCTTCGTCCAGACGATAATAGGGTTGCCAGTCATTGCCGGCAGGGAAATAACGCACGTCGACTAGGCAGAGGAGTTTCGGCTTGATCCGGCCCTGGGTGTAAAATCTCACGACCCAATCCGGGGGCCTGGTGCCGCTTATGGGGGCGCCCGGGGAAATCGTCCACCCCGGCATCGCGAGGCCGGTTGTCGGTGCCGCGTATTGCCCCGGTTGCGCGGGGATCGTCCAGCTGATCATCTGTCCCCCGTACTGATGTTGCAAGACCAGCAGCGTTGGCGCCGACCAGAGGTTCGGAAGGAACCACAAAAGACCCACGGCCGCTCGCCAGTTTGTATACCGGGAGGATAGGAGGCGCTTTATGGATCTCATGTTTAGTCTCATCTTTGGCACGATTGGCTCCGCCTACTTTGTCTATGGCCGCAAGCAGCGAAACGCCGCGGCACTTTTCAGCGGCGTGGGTCTCGTTATGTTGTCCATGCTCGTGTCCCAGCTAGCCTGGCTGATGCTCGGTAGTCTGGCTTTTATGGTGCTCCCCCTTTTAGTGTCTATTTAGTGACACCTGCATGTGGCTAATAATGCCCCTCAATGCCTCTTCAGGAGGGTCGCCCATCACGGTATTGACTCGTCCCGTCTGATCTTTATACACCAGAAAGGGCACCCCGTCGGCACCGGCTGCGGCCAGCAACCGCACGTTGTTCGTAAGCCCCCTGGTTATCGCAGGTGTTGCCCGCGCGGGCGTGAGCTCACCTGACTTGTGTCGAAACGCGCGCTCCGCCCGATCTAAGGCCGCCATCGGGTCGTTGTCTTCCAGCAGATGCGCGGCCTTACCGAAGCTTGATAAGGCGAGAATGCCCACTGGGATCCACGCGATCTTCAGTTGGTCGGGTCCGATCAGCGGCTGCAACGCCTGGTAGAGGTCATGGCAGTACGGGCAGTTCGGGTCAAAGAATATATAAAGCTGTTTTGCCCCGGTCCCCTCGGAAATCGAGGCGGCCGTTTGCAGTCCGCTCCACAGCGGGCCACTACCCGTGTCCGCGTAGGCGCCCTGGCCTAAGATCGTCATCAGCAAAAGTGCTGGCATAATCCTTAATATTTTCATGGGTCCGTCCTTAATTCCTGAAGTATAGGCGCTAGCCCGGCCATGTGAGCCAGTCGCGGGGTTTCAGGTAGAGATCGTAGAGCGCGGCCTCGGGACTTCCAGCCTCTGGATGCCAGTCATAGCGAAACCGCACCTCGGGGGGCAATGACATCAAAATGGACTCGGTGCGACCGCCCGATTGTAGGCCAAAAAGGGTGCCGCGGTCATAGACCAGATTGAATTCGACGTAGCGGCCGCGACGATAGAGCTGAAAATCCCGCTCGCGCTTCCCGTAAGGCGTCGCCATGCGGCGGCGCACGATGGGCAGGTAGGCTGCCAAGAAATGATCACCCACGCTCTGCACGAAGGCGAAGTCCCGCGCGAAGTCCCCGCTGTTGACGTCATCGAAAAATAGCCCGCCGATGCCGCGCGGCTCGTTGCGGTGCTTGATAAAAAAATAGTCGTCGCACCACGCCTTATAGCGCTCATAAGAGCCAGCCTCATAGGCGCGGCAGGCGTCTTGCGCGACCGTATGCCAGTGCCGGGCATCCTCGCCAAAGCCGTAGTAAGGGGTCAGGTCAAAGCCGCCCCCAAACCACCAAGTGACGGGCTCGGTCAGGGCCTCGAAATAACGCAGGTTGCAGTGCGTGGTCGGGACATAGGGGTTGCGGGGGTGAATCACAAGCGACAAGCCGACCGCCTGAAAAGGAGAGCCCGCGAGCCCAGGGCGTATCTTGCTTGCCGATGGCGGCAGATTCTCGCCAAAGACGTGCGAAAAATTGACGCCAGCTTGCTCGAACGCGACCCCGTCGGCCAGGATCCGGGAGCGCCCGCCGCCACCTTGCGGGCGTGTCCAGTCATCTTCGCGGAACGCCCTCGCGCCCCCTTCCAGGCGCGCCAACTCGGTGCAGATGCGGTCCTGAAGGCGCGTTAGGTAGGTCGCGATCTGGGGTTGTGTGGCGCTCACGGGCGGGTGTACTCGCCGGTATGGGCATGGCGAATGGGGGTGGGTCTTGGCAAGGCCCCGGTGCGCCCGACTAAAATGGCGTCGAGTCCATAACCGAGCCGTCGGCTGAGCTCACGGTAGCTGCGTGCCGGTCGCTCGCGCGACCGGTTGGCGCTGGTGGAAACGATCGCCCCACCGGATAAGCGCGCCAGCAACGCCGCTTGGGCGTGCGCTGTGACCCGCACGGCGACCTCCGCATGGCGACCACGCACGGCGGCGGCAAGCCGTGGGTGGGCCGGAACGAGCCACGTGTGGGGCCCGGGCCAAGTGGCACAGGCCCGCGCCGGGAGTTCGCTCGCATAGCGCAAAAGTGCGCGCTCACGGCCCGCAATGAGGATAAGCCCCTTGGCTGCGGGGCGCCCCTTTAGGCGCAGCAGCCGGGCAAGCGCACGCCGATTCCGGGGATCACACCCGAGTCCAAAGCAGGCCTCCACGGCGTAGCCGACGACCCCGCCGCGGCGCACGATCGCGCCCACCGTACGCACGTTCGTGCGCAACCGGGACCGGCGGCCGTTAGGCGGCCGCCGGTGCGTGCCGCCCCTGCTCCGTCCAGTCATGGTCGGCGGTTTTGAAAGCGTTGGCCGATATCGTGTCGGTACACCGCCCCTGGGAAGCCAATGGTCTCGATCCGGGCATAGGCGCGCGCGCGGGCCGTTTGCATGTCTACGCCTAAGCTCGTGACCCCGAGCACGCGCCCGCCAGCGGACAGCACATGCCCACCTTCGCTGCGGGTGCCGCCATGAAAGATCTTGGTCTCCCCGTCATCCTGGTCGAGCCCGGTCAACTCGTAGCCCTCACGCACGGTCCCCGGATAACCGGGTGCCGCTAATACCACGCAGAGCGCCGGACGAGCGTCGAAGGCCGCCAGGTCGGCAGAGAGCGTGCCCGCGAACGCCGCCTGCACGAGCGGCACAAGATCAGACGTCATGCGCATCATGATCGGCTGGGTCTCGGGATCCCCAAACCGGCAGTTGAATTCCAGTACCTTGGGGCCATCGCTTGTGATCATAAGGCCCGCATAGAGAAATCCGCGATAGTGATGGCCGTCTGCGACTAGGCCACGCAAGGTCGGCTCGATGATTGTGGTCTGAATGGTCTGCAAAAGCGGTTCATCGACTGCCGACGCCGGCGAGAACGCGCCCATGCCGCCGGTGTTGGGCCCTCGGTCCCCATCATCTCGGCGTTTATGATCCTCGGAGGTGGGAAACGCCACATAGCGCAGGCCGTCGACCAGGACGATAAAACTAGCCTCGATCCCGACGAGCCGCTCCTCGATGACGATTTTTGCGCTCGCCGCCCCAAACGCGCCAGCCAGCATCATCGTCGCGGCCGCGAGCGCCGCCGCGGAGTCCTCTGCCACCACCACGCCTTTGCCCGCGGCCAGCCCGTCGGCTTTGACGACCTGGGGTCCTGGGTGGTCTTCGAGATAGCGGCGTGCCGCCTGAAGATCGGTAAAGCCTTCATAGCGGGCGGTCGGAATGCCGTGGCGCGCCAAGAACGCCTTCGCGTAGCTCTTCGATCCCTCCAGCTGGGCGGCGGCCGCGGTGGGGCCAAGACAGGCAAGCCCGGCCGCCGTAAAACGGTCGACGATGCCCGCGACCAGCGGGGCCTCGGGGCCGACGATAGTCAACGCGACGTCTTCCGCTTCGGCGGCCGCTACCAGTCCATCGAGATCCTCTGTCGATATGGGGAGATTGCGTGTCTTGGGCTCGCGCGCGGTGCCCGCGTTGCCCGGGGCCACCAAGACGGCCTGGACGAGCGGCGATTGCGCGATCTTCCACGCCAAGGCGTGTTCGCGTCCCCCTGATCCCACGATGAGAATTTTCATTGTCTAATGCCGAAAATGCCGCCGCCCAGTAAACACCATGGCGATATTGTTTTCACATGCCGCCGCGATCACCTCCGGGTCGCGTAGCGATCCCCCGGGCTGAATGACCGCGGTGACCCCGGCTTCGGCGGCGCTGTCTAGGCCGTCGCGAAACGGAAAGAAGGCATCGGAGGCCATCACCGTGCCGGCGACCGAAAGCCCGGCCTCCTGGGCCTTCCAAACCGCCACGCGGGCACTGTCGACGCGACTCATCTGGCCTGCCCCTACTCCGATGGTGCGCCCGTCCCGCACGAATACGATCGCGTTGGATTTGACGAACTGAGCGATGCGCCAAGCGAACAGAAGGTCGCGTTTTTCTCGTTTGTCGGGGCTGCGTTCGCTGACCAATGTGAGGGCCACCTCGGGCTCGGGGATATCGCGATCCTGCACCAACAGGCCGCCGCTCACGCGTCGGTAGTCGAGCCCGGTATGCATGGGCCGATCCATGCTGACGACGAGCACGCGTATGCCCGGCTTGTTGCCCAGGATGCGAGCGGCCCCGCCGCTCACCTCAGGGGCGATAATCACCTCAACAAACTGTTTGGTGACGATGGCCGATGCCGTATCTTCGTCCAGCGGCCGATTGAAGGCGATAATTCCGCCGAACGCCGATGTGGGATCGGTGGCATAGGCGCGCTCGTATGCCTCTTGTATGTCGGCGCCGAGCGCCCCCCCGCAGGGGTTCGCGTGCTTTACGATAATGCAGGCGGGCTCGGCAAAGGCGCGCACGCACTCGAGCGCCGCATCGGCGTCTGTAATATTATTAAATGACAGCTCCTTGCCCTGGATCTTCGTGGCTTGCGCGATTGACGCGACGCTCGCGCCCGGCTCTTCATAAAACGCCGCCCGCTGGTGGGGGTTTTCCCCATAACGCATCGAAAAGCGCTTTGCAAACGAGAGCTGGAGGACCTCCGGCATATCCGTGGCCTGCGCCCCATCGGCATCAAGGTAACGGGCGATCAAGTTGTCATAGCGCGAGGTATGGGCAAAGACCTTGGCCGCAAGTCTCCGTCGGACCTCCGGTGCGACAGATGCCCGGGTCTTTACGGCCTGGATGATGACATCGTAATCACAGCTATCGACTATCGGGAGGACATGCCGATAGTTCTTGGCCGCCGATCGCAACATCGCCGGTCCGCCAATGTCGATTTGCTCGATGGCCTCTTCGAAGGAAGTCTGCGGGTTTTTGCTCGTGCGCTCGAACGGGTAGAGGTTCACGATCAAAATGTCGATACCCAAAATCCCGGCACTGCGCATCGCCTCTTGGTCCGCGGCTAAGTCGGATCGCCCCAAAAGTCCGCCGTGTATGCGCGGGTGCAGGGTCTTTAATCGTCCGCCGAGCATTTCCGGAAAGCCTGTATATGTTGCCACCTCGGTGACCGGGATCCCGGCGGCGGTCAGCAACGCGGCCGTTCCGCCGGTGGAGAGAATTTCAATCTGGCCCGCGGTTAACGTTCGGGCAAGATCGATAATGCCGGTCTTATCCGACACGCTAATGAGGGCTCTTTTCATGATGGGTTTTCGCCAGGTGGTGTGGATGGGGTTTCGGGACGTCCGTTGAGACCATAGGTCACGAGCTTCTTTCTTAAAGTATTGCGGTTGATGCCTAAGATCTTGGCGGCCTGGCATTGGTTATGGCCAACATGGCGCATCACGGTCTCGATAAGCGGTGCCTCCACTTGGGCAATCACGATCTCATACAGGGCGCTACCGGGGCATTGCCCGTGGAGATCCCCAAAGTAGCACTCCACTGCGCGGCGCACGCACAATGAAAGCGGTCCTTGGCCAATTTTTTGTGGTGGTTCCTCGCTCATGCCGCAAGTCCCTCGGGGTCGTGCCCAAAAAACGATTCCAGGAGGCGGTATTGCTCGGTCATGGTCTCGGCCTGATTGATGGCGTGACGAAACCTCGCGCCGCCATGCAAACCCTTGCTATACCAACCAATATGTTTGCGTGCCATGCGCACGCCCGTCTGTTCCCCGTAAAACGCATACAGGGCCTCTAGGTGACCGGTTAGCACCTGGTAGAGCTCTTCGCGGCTCGGCGGCGGCAACTTCTCTCCAGTCTTCAAAAAGTGATCAATCTCCCGAAAGATCCAGGGCCGGCCTTGGGCCGCGCGCCCGATCATAAGGCCGTCTGCGCCCGTCATCTCGAGCACCGCCTTGGCCTTTTCGGGGCTATCAATGTCCCCGTTGGCAACCACCGGGATGCGCACGGCGGCCTTGATCGCGGCAATCGTTTCGTATTCCGCCGGTCCCTCATAGAAGCATGCCCGTGTGCGTCCATGGACTGCGAGTAGCGCGATCCCGCAGGCCTCGGCCAATTGCGCGATCGCAAGACCGTTGCGGTGGTCGCGGTCCCACCCGGTCCGGATTTTGAGCGTGACCGGGACGTCCACCGCGCGGACTACCGCAGACAACAGCCGTTCTACCAAGGCCGGATCGCGCAATAGCGCCGAGCCCGCCATGACGTTGCAGACCTTCTTTGCCGGACAACCCATGTTGATGTCGATGATCTGAGCGCCGTTAGCAACGTTGTAACGGGCCGCCTCTGCCAGCATGTCGGGATCGGCGCCCGCGATTTGCACGGACTTGGGTTCCGGTTCCCCTTCATGGTTGGCGCGTCGACGCGTCTTCTCCGAGCCATAAAGAAGGGAGTTCGATGTGACCATCTCTGATACCGCCATCCCTGCCCCAAGGCGACGGCATAACACGCGAAAGGGCCTATCCGTAACCCCCGCCATGGGCGCTACGAAGAGGCTATTTTTGAGGACATAAGATCCGATGCGCATAATTGTCGTCCGGGATGCCAGCCATCATACCGAGAAATCCCGACGACGGGGAGGCCTATTCTACGCGCGTTGGAAATAAGGCCAATCGATAACCGGACGCGTTTGCAGGAACACGCAGATCAAGACGGACATGGGCGGCCTCGTGCGGCCCCAACTGTATGCGCGGGTCGCGGAGATAGGCCGTCTCGCCATAATTGACGCGTGCGAGAATGTCCTTCGCGGGGCCAAAAATCGTGACCGACAAAAGCGGCAAAGATTGACCAAAAGCGGCGTGATTCACAAGTTCTGCGCGGATTAGCAGGAGATTGGCCTGACTCCCTAGGTTGACCTGAGCGTCCTCCAGCCGGTATTGATCAATGGCTGCCGGGTGCGCGAGTCGACAGCGCACATAACGGCAGACAAGCTGGGTCGCCGGGCGCACGAGTGCGATGCGGGCTATTTGGTCGCGCGTGACATAGAGGGCCTCAACGGCCAGCGTTAGGCTCAAAAGGATTAGCATGAGTGCCAGCCAGCGCCCCGAGGACCGGGTTTTTGGGGCCGTTTCGGCAGCCGGCTCATCGATGCGGTAGACGTCGGCCTGAAAGACTGCCCCGCATTGCCCGCAGCGCACCGCACCGCCGCAGGCGCGTACGTCTTCCTCATCCAGGCGGAAAAGGGTCCGGCAGGAGGGGCATTGCGTCAGGATCATGTCCGGCCACCGTGCAGGAGACACCAGCCTTCGTCTACGGTCAGCGCGAGCTCAAATGTCGGGAACGCCGCCCTGACCCGGTTGACCTGATCTGCGAGGATGCCCGAAAGCGCGAGCCGGCCATTAGGTGCAACCGCGCGCGCAAGCATGTCGCCATGGGCGATCAAGGGACCGGCCAGGATGTTTGCGACCACCAGTGTATAGCGGCCATCCGGATCAATAGGGGGCTCTTGCACGCGCAACCCGGCCGCAACCCCGTTGCGCCGCGCGTTTTCCTGTGTAGCGGCCAGCGCCAAGGGGTCCACATCGACCCCGAGCGCGCTTACCCCGCCCAGCCGCAAGGCCGCAATGGCCAAGATCCCCGAACCACAGCCAAAGTCCAAAATGCTGGGCGCGACCCACTGCGCCGTCGCCAGCGTGGCATACAACCACTGTAAGCAGAGTCGGGTCGTCGGATGGGTGCCGGTCCCAAAAGCTAGGCCCGGATCCAGATGGACGGCCAGATGCTCCGGCGGGGCTTCGGCATCGTTTGGATAAATCCAGAGATTGTCTTGAATAGCGAACGCCGTCCACCCAGCCCGCGCCTGGGCCTCCCACCCCTGATCAGCCACGGCTTCGGGATGGAGGCCTCCTGCCTCCTCTTTCAGGACGTGGGCCGCGAACTCGGCTGCGGCGCGCGTCAAGAAAAACGCGGCAATGCCCGTCTTTGGCCAATAACGCGGCTCCTCGGCGAGCCCCTCGTCATAGAGGGCGGGCCCATCCGCCTCCTCGAACCGAATGGCGCAAGCGCCCGCCGCCTCTAGCAGTTGGCCGATGGTATCGACCTTATGACCGGCTACTGTGAGCGAAAGCTGGAAGCTCAGGGCACCACCCTCACGTCTTCAGTCGTCCTTCGAGATAATGGATGTCGACCGGGCCCGCTTGGAACAGGGCGTCATTCAAGAGCAGTTGGTGCAAGGGGATATTGGTCTTGATGCCGTCTACTACCATTTCGCTCAAGGCGATGCGTAGCCGGGCCATCGCCGCGTCGCGGGTATCGCCGTAGGCTATGAGTTTGCCGATCATGGAATCATAGTAGGGTGGCACAACGTAGTTATTGTAGATATGGGAGTCGACTCGGATCCCGGGGCCACCCGGCTGGTGGTACTGAGTGATGCGTCCCGGGGACGGCATAAACGTGACGGGATCTTCGGCGTTGATGCGGCACTCCATGGCATGACCGCGCAACTGGATGTCTTCTTGCCGGTAGCGAAGGTGTTCGCCCGAGGCAATCAGGATCTGTTGCTGCACGATGTCGACCCCGGTCACCAATTCCGTGACGGGGTGCTCAACCTGGATGCGGGTGTTCATTTCTATGAAGTAAAACTCCCCGCTCTCATAGAGAAACTCAAACGTCCCCGCGCCTCGATAAGCAATGCGCCGGCAGGCCTCTACGCATATCTGGCCCATGCGTTCGCGTATCTCCGGCGAGATGCCGGGAGCCGGCGACTCCTCAATGACCTTTTGGTTGCGGCGTTGCAGGGAGCAGTCGCGTTCGCCCAGATGGATGACGTGCCCATGTTCGTCGGCCAGTACCTGGAATTCGACGTGGCGTGGCTTCTCTAGGTATTTCTCCATGTAGACGACGTCATTATTGAAGGCGGCTTTGGCCTCCGCACGCGTCATCGCCAGGGCGCTTAGCAGCGAGGCCTCGGCGTGGACCACCCGCATGCCCTTGCCCCCGCCCCCACCAGTTGCCTTGATCAATATGGGGTAGCCGATGGTGCGCGCGATCGCCACCGTCCGCGCATCATCGCCATCCAACGGCCCGTCCGAGCCCGGGACGCAGGGCACGCCGGCCTCTTTCATGGCGCGAATCGCCGAGATCTTATCCCCCATGAGCCGAATGGTTTCCGGTCGTGGCCCGATGAAGATAAAGCCGCTTTGCTCGACCCGCTCAGCGAAATCGGCATTCTCGGACAAAAATCCATAACCGGGATGGATGGCGACCGCGTCTGTGACCTCGGCGGCGCTGATGACGGCCGGAATGTTGAGGTAGCTCTTGGCGGCGGCGGCTGGCCCGATACACACCGACTCATCGGCTAGGCGGACGTATTTCGCGTCGCGATCCGCCTCGGAATGGAGCGCTACCGTCTTGATGTCGAGGGCTCGGCACGCCCTCTGTATGCGCAGGGCAATTTCCCCGCGGTTGGCAATGACCACCTTGTCAATCATGGGCCTACTCGATCACAAATAAGGTTTCGCCGTATTCGACAGGCAGGCCGTTCTCTTTCAGGATGGCCCGCACGACGCCGGCGCGATCGGCCTCGATCTCGTTTAGCATCTTCATGGCCTCGATAATGCAAAGCGGATCGCCCACACTTACCGCCGTACCAATCTCTACGAAGGGCTGCGATTCGGGCGATGGTGAGCGGTAGAACGTGCCTACCATGGGCGACAGGACGGCGTGTCCGGTCGGGACAGGCTTGCTCACAACGGCCTCAATGGTGCCTGCGGGTGGTGCGACGACTAGCGCGGACGGCGCAGCGGTCGCGGACCCGGTGTCGGCGGCGGCGGCGGCGACGACGGCGGCGGATGACCCGCGACTGATCCGGATCGATTCCTCCCCTTCGCGAATCTCGAGCTCCCCGAGGTTCGAGGCCTCGAGCATTTCAATCAGTTTTTTGACTTTGCGGATGTCCACAGAATATTCACCTAGATTGTAAATGAGAGACGGCGGCGGTTAAGGCCAGTTCATAGCCCAGCGCACCCAAGCCGCTTATGACCCCGAGCGCGATGTCGGAAAAATAGGAATGGCGCCGAAAGGGTTCCCGGGCATAAACATTGGAGAGATGGACCTCGATAAAGGGGAGTCCCACGGCGCTCAACGCATCGCGCAACGCAACGCTGGTATGGGTGAAGGCGGCCGGATTAATGATGATAAAGCGGGTCCCGTCGGTGGCCGCCTCATGAATGCGGGTGATGAGCTCGTGCTCCGCATTGCTCTGCAGAAACGCAATGGCGTGGGACGCCTCGGCGGCTAGGGCGGCGAGGCGTCCCTCAATGGCGCCAAGTGAGGCACTCCCATAGTGGTGAGGCTCCCTTGCGCCAAGCAGATTGAGGTTGGGGCCGTTTAGTACGAGTAGCTCAGCCATGAATATCCTGCCGGGACGTCCCAGATTCCCCGCATTGTGCCCCGACCCTCCGTTTTTGTCCAGTTGGCCGCAGTTCGGCACCGTTTCCCGGAAATTACCGGCTCTTAAGCGCGTAGGCGATGGCCTGCTTCAAGGAGTCCGGGCTAAATGCGCCGAGCTGGCCAGTCAGAATACGCCCATGAGGGGTAACAAAGACACTGAAGGGGATTGCCCCTTGCATGTCGCCGAACTCACCTAACATCTCCAGCCCTTTCTCGCCACCTAATAGGACCGGGTAGGTGATGCCGTGGTCGTGCACAAAGCGCACTACGGAGTTCTTGTGATCCAAGGCGATGCCGACTACGACGAGGCCTAAGTGCCGGTCTTTGTTCGCGGCTTGAATGAGCAGCGGCACCTCGGCCCGGCACGGTGGGCACCAAGGCGCCCAGAAGTTCACCAGATAGACTCGGGCGGGCCAGTGCGACAGGGAGCGCATCTTACCAGACAGGTCGGGAAGCACGAACCGGAAGCGGTGCGGCGGTTGTTGTGGTTCGGTATTGCTCGCTACCGCCGGGGGCTCATGACGGTGAACCGCGTTCCTCGTAGTCCATGGGGAGCGCGCACCAAGCCAATATCCGCCTCCTAGGGCGCAGACGACCAGCGCCGCCCAGACAAGATGTGCCCGCTTAGTCATTATGGCTTACCTCGCGTGCCAGTTGCACGACTCTACGCGGACCTTGGTATCCATAAAAGTCCGCCTTTGTGATGGGCCTTCCCTGTGCTGAGAAGAACAGTACGGCTGGTGGACCGAGAATCCCAAACCGCCGCTTCATGGCGCGCGTTGTCGCCGTATTATGTGTGACATCGGCCTCAATCAGCATAAAGCCTCGCAGGGCGCGTTGCACCCGACTATCAGGAAAGGTCTCGCGGCGCAAACGGGTGCAATCCACGCACCAGCTTGCCGAAAAAACCACGAGCACGGGTTCATGGAGGGCCTTTCCTTGGGCAATGTACCGCCCGAGTGCGCCCAGGGAGGCGACCTTGTGGAAGACTAGGGCATTGCTTGTCGTAGCCGTCGTGCGCGCGCCCGGGAAGGTCAACGGGCGGAGCGGATCCCTATTGCCTTGCAGCCCCCCCACCAGGGACAGCGCACCCCATATTATGAGCAGTGCGCCGATGCCAGCGCGCAGTTTGTAAAGTCCGGATATGGCGCCGTCGACGCGGCTCCCGATGCCCAAATAAACGCCCACCACCACAAAAAATGCGCCCCATAGCAAGAGCACGGGCACGGCGGGCAAAAGGCCCAATAGGTAAATCGCGACACCTAAGAGCAGCACGCCAAACGTGTATTTCACGGCGTCCATCCATGGGCCCGCCTTGGGCAAGAGATAGCCTGCGCCGATGCCAAGCGCTACCAGCACGATGCCCATGCCAAGCGCCATGCTAAACATGATCGCCGCCCCAAGGGCCGCGCTATGGCTCGATATCGCAACGGCCAGCGCCGAGACCAGCAACGGGGAGACGCACGCGCCGACGACCAATGCCGACAATAGGCCCAGCACGAAGGCGCCGGTGAGTGAGCGACCATTGACGCGCCGGCTCCGAGACGCGATCTGATTTTGAATGAAGCCGGGCATCTGAATCGTGTAGAGATCAAACAGTGACAAGGCCATCAGGACGAATAACAGGCTCAACAGACCGATGCCCCAGGCATTCTCGAAGTAGGCCTGCAGTTGCTGGCCGGTCGCCCCGGCAACGGCCCCGGCCGTGGCGTAGGTGACGCCGGTGCCGAAGACGTAGGCGAGCGACAGTTTGGCGCCTTCCATTTTGGTCAGACGGCCTTGCCCGTGCCCGACTAGGATGCCGGATAAGATTGGTATCATCGGCAGGACGCAGGGCGTAAAGGTCAGTAAGAGCCCAATCCCAAAAGCGCTCATGATGGCGATCAGCCAAGTAGACCCGGAGAGTTTCGGGACGGTCGGGGCGCTTGGGCCCGATTGCGCCGCAGCGACGGGGGGCTTTGACGCCGCGACCATCGCGGCTGCGTGCGGGAGGGTGACGCTGAGCTGGCGGGTAACCGGCGGATAGCAGATGCCGCGTACCGCACAACCCTGGTAGTGGGCCATGAGCGTGAGCACGTCACCGCCGTGCGTGCCCGTCAGCGGCAAGGGCAACGTGAATGATGTCTTATAGATGACGAGCGTCCCCAGATAGGGGTTATGCTCGACGAAGGCGGGCGGCATCGTGACCGGTCCCAAGGTGGCACCGTGGAGCGGCGCTACCAACTGGAAGTGGATGTGGTTGCGGTAGAGATAGTAGCCGGGCGCAATGGTGAAGTGTGCCAGGAGCTCGTTCGGCGCGGGCGCCGTGACCTCCAGGCGAAAGGCTTGGCTGCGCCTCAAGAACGACGACTGCCCCTGATGAAAGAAGGCCTTAACGGCCGCGATCGGTCCGCTCCCCGTCTCGGCGGCGAGGCTTGGGGGCGCTAACAATAGACCACAGACGATCAAGCTAGCCGCGAGGATGGCCCTGAAGCCAATCGAGGTAGGGTTTGTAGCCCCGCTCAATGGGGACCGCAACGATCTCCGGGAGCTCATAGGGGTGCAGGGCGCGCAGGCGCTGTTCGAGCTTGTCATAATGATGGGCCGCCGCCTTTATGATTAAGAGCGTTTCTGTCGCGGTGTCTAGCTGTCCGCGCCAATGGTATACTGAGCGCACGCCGACTACCATATTGACGCATGCGGCAAGCCTTTCTTCCACGAGCGCTGTGGCGATCATGGCGGCCTTGGCCTCCGGGCAGCTGCTAAAGACGATAAGATTCGCCACGCATTCTCCTCATTCTCGCAGACGGCTCGGGTTCGTTTTGCGCTCAGCTGGGCACCCGGGCGGTGACCTCGCACCGGCGTTCGCGGCCAGTCGAGGCGGCCCCGCACGGGACCCTTCTGTTACCGAATGGCACTCGGCGGGCAACATTTCCGGTGCGGGCCCCTACGAATAGATGTCGCTCGCTTTTTTGAGATTCTATACCATACGGCCTCATCTGCCTTTAGGTGAATTGCGTGAACGAAGTCGCCTTTTCTGTGAATAGCCGCCCCGGGGTGATGCTCGCCGGGATCGCCGCCGATACCGGCACAGGTCCCGTGGGGCTTTTCTTGCATGGGTTTCGTTCGAACTCGCGTGGCGACAAAGCCCTGGCTCTCGCCGCTCATGCGCGCCAGCGTAACTATTCGTGGGCGCGATTCGACTTGGCGGCGCATGGCGAATCCAGCGGGCAATTTTCGGACCAAAAGCTCTCTGGGTGGCTCACAGACGCCGTATGTGTGGCTCGGCGGTACGCGCCGAGACCTTTGATTTTGGTCGGTTCAAGCCTCGGGGCCTGGCTTGCGGTATTGATGGCGGCGCAGGTGGATTTGCACGTCGCCGGACTCGTTTTGCTCGCGCCCGCCTTCAATTTCTTACAGCGCCGCTATGAGACTTTGCCCGCGGTAACGCAAGCGCTTTGGCAGACGCAGGGCTATCTGACGGTGCCCGACCCTTACGAGGGTGACCCCGCTGCTAGTTATCGGCTGAGCTATGATCTGCTGGCGGACGCAAAGCGTTACGATGTTTTGTCGTCGCCCGTGACGCTACCCTGTCCATTGATCATCCTCCATGGCGCGCAAGATGACCTCGTCCCACTGTTCGTGAGCGAGCAGTTTTTGGCGCACGTCGTCGCCCCCGAGCACGAGCTTTTGGTCATACCGCGCGGGGATCATCGTCTGAATGGTGCGATCCCGGAGATCCTGATGGCCGTCGACCGGTTGTGGAAACAGGTTGTTTTGCGCGAAAAAGGGCCTCAATGATCCGCTTCCTCTTCCGATTTTTGGTCTTTCTGCCGCTGATCGAGGTCGTGCTTATCATCCTGGTTTGGCGCGCATGGGGGCCTTGGTGGACTCTGGGTTTGCTGTTCTCAGGGTCACTTGCGGGGCTTAGCTTGCTGCGCCGCTTTCCCGTGAGAACGCTCGCCCAGGTCCGCGCCCTGGCGCAGCGCGGGCAGCCCCCTGATCGGGCGATTTGGGAGGGCATGGCCCAGGGTATCGCGGGCCTACTACTGCTTGTACCAGGCTTTTTCTCGGATTTCCTGGCTTTTCTTGTACTCCTGGGGCTCGGTTGGCGCCGGTTGTGGCGCCCCCGCCCCCCGGCCCCCCCGGCCTCGGGATCATCGGTCCCTGGATCATCGACCAAAGAGCCCCTAGAGGGCCAGTTTCGGACTTACCGCGACTAAGGATGGGCTTGACATATAAGCCGCCTCGTTTATGATTAGCACTCACTTGGGCCGAGTGCTAGCAAATGGGCCGGCCTCACAATAGCGTTGCGATTTCTGAGTCAGAAGGGAGATTCCCATGAAAGCGCAGTCTCATCAACACACAGGAGAACTCAGTATGAATATTCGCCCATTACACGACCGCGTCATCGTGCGTCGTTTGGAAGAGGAACGTAAGTCTGCGGGCGGCATTGTTATTCCCGATACGGCGAAAGAGAAGCCTATTCAGGGCGAGATCGTAGCGGTTGGCAAGGGCAAGATTCTGGAAAGCGGCGAAGTACGGCCGCTTGACGTAAAGGTTGGCGACAAGGTGTTGTTCGGCAAGTATGCGGGCACCGAGGTTAAGGTCGGCAACGAAGAGCTATTGGTGATGCGCGAAGAAGACGTCGTCGCCATCATTGACGGCAAATAACGGACTGAGGAGAGGGAAGAACCATGGCAGCTAAAGAAGTTATATTTGGTGACAACGCGCGAATTCGGATGCTCCGCGGCGTCAATATCCTGGCCGATGCCGTAAAAGTGACGCTTGGCCCCAAAGGCCGAAATGTTGTCCTTGATAAGTCGTTCGGCGCACCGACCATCACTAAAGATGGCGTGTCGGTAGCGAAAGAGGTCGAACTGAAGGACAAGTACGAGAATATGGGCGCCCAGATGGTGAAGGAAGTGGCGTCGCAGACCTCCGACATTGCCGGTGATGGTACTACCACCGCAACCGTGTTGGCGCAGGCGATCTTGCGCGAAGGTCTGAAGTCGGTTGCCGCTGGCATGAATCCTATGGATTTGAAGCGCGGTATCGACAAGGCCGTGACGGCCGCCGTAGAGGCGCTGAAGAAGATTTCGCGGCCCTGCTCGGACCACAAGGAAATCGCTCAGGTCGGCACGATCTCCGCGAACTCTGACGAATCGATTGGCGTTATCATCGCCGAAGCGATGGATAAAGTCGGCAAAGAAGGCGTGATCACCGTCGAAGAGGGATCGGGTCTCGAAAATGCCCTGGAAATCGTCGAGGGCATGCAGTTTGATCGCGGTTACCTATCGCCCTACTTCGTCAACAAGCAAGAGACGATGACGGCCGATATCGAAAACCCCTACATCCTCATTTACGACAAGAAGATCTCGAACATTCGTGAGCTCTTGCCGATCCTGGAGGGCGTGGCCAAAGCGGGTCGTCCGCTACTCATCATCGCCGAAGATGTCGAAGGCGAGGCCCTGGCGACACTGGTCGTCAATAATATCCGCGGGATTCTGAAGGTCTGTGCCGTCAAGGCCCCGGGCTTTGGTGACCGCCGCAAGGCCATGCTGCAAGACGTCGCCGTTTTGACCGGTGGCCAGATGATCTCCGAGGAAATCGGAATGACGCTTGAGGGCGCCGGCATCGAGGTGCTGGGTTCGGCCAAGCGCGTTCAGGTCAGCAAGGAAAACACCACGATCATTGATGGCGCTGGTAATTCGAAAGATATCCAAGCGCGCGTCAAACAGATTCGTGCCCAGATCGAGGACGCCAGCTCCGACTATGACAAGGAAAAGATGCAAGAGCGCGTAGCCAAGCTTGCGGGCGGCGTGGCCTTGATCAAGGTCGGTGCGGCTACCGAAGTCGAAATGAAGGAAAAGAAAGCGCGCGTCGAAGACGCCCTTCATGCCACTCGGGCAGCGGTCGAAGAAGGGGTTGTGCCCGGCGGCGGCGTGGCCTTAATTCGTGCCCTGCAGAACATGAAGGTCAAGGGCGACAACCACGACCAGGAAGTCGGTATCCAGATCGCCTGCCGTGCCATGGAAGAGCCGTTGCGCATGATCGTCATGAACGCCGGCCTGGAAGGCTCGGTGGTTATGAATAAGGTCGCCGAAGGCAAGGGGAGCTACGGCTTCAATGCGGCCACGGGCGAGTATGGGGACATGCTTGCTATGGGTATCCTCGACCCGACCAAGGTGACGCGTACGGCCTTGCAGAACGCAGCCTCCGTATCCGGTCTGATGATCACGACCGAGGCTATGGTCGCCGAGATCCCGCAGGACGAGAAGGCGGCTGGCGGCGGCGGCGGCGGCGGCGGTATGGGTGGCATGGGCGGTATGGGTGGCATGGGCGGTATGGACGGCATGATGTAAGTCGTTCAGAAACCCGGTTCCCGAAGCGGAGGGTCGAAAGACCTTCCGCTTTTTTTTGCCCATCGCACGGGCGCCCCCTTAAGTCGACGTCCTCCCTCTAGGTGTCGCCCGATCACCCATAAACCGGTGGTGAGCGTGCCCGAACGAGCGGTTGCTGGCTGGGGCCCGACAGAGCGGCGGCGTCTCTGGGCGCAATGGGCGGGTCGCGGGCGGTTCATTCTGCTTGCGATGCCGCGCTCAAACGGTAAACTGTAGCTTTTTGGGACTGAGGCGGTCGCGCTACCCCGGGGCCCAGAACAGGGGTTCTAGTGTTAGTGCGGAGGCAATGATTGGGGGTCCAGGTGTTTTTACGATGTGGTTGAGGGCCGCTCGCGCGCTGGCGTTCGGGGCGCTTGCGGCGGCGTATCCGTTTGTCTCGTACAGGGCCAATGCCTCGGGGAGGCCGGGTGTTCTCGGTCTCGCCTTCGCCTTTTTGCCCGTGTTGGCGCTCCTGCTGGGGCTCGCCTGGAATGCCAAGTCGCGGCGCTTCTGGCTCGCGGTCTTCGGCGGCGCTTGCCTGGGTTTGTGGTACTCTAAAAACCTCTTTCTGGCGCATTACTCGTGGGCATTTCTTGCCGAAGACGTGGGCACCCTGGCGCTCTTGTGTGCGGTCTTTGCGCGGACCTTAAGGGCTGGCGGCACACCGCTTATCTCCCGACTGTCGACCCTGATTCATGGCCCACTTACGCCGCTTGTGCTGCGCTATACGCGCAACGTGACGATCCTTTGGGCGACGGTCTTCGGGTTTTTGGCCGGGCTTTCCTTGCTCCTGTTTCTGTTGGCGCCGCGGCCCTCGTGGGCGCTATTTGCCAATGTCGTGACGCCACTTGTCATGGCCAGTGTTTTCGTAGGCGAATACCTAGTGCGGCGACACGTCCTACCGCGCGATCAATGCACGGGCTTTATGCAGGTTGTGCGCGCAAGTCGCGAGCATTGGCGAACGATTGTCGAGGCTGAGGCGTCAGCCGTGCCTTCGTCACAAGCTCCGCAGTGACCACGCCAAATTCCTCTCCTGCCAACGCCCCATTGGTCGCCTGTGCAGAGGCCGCGGCGGTCGTCGCGTTCTCCTGCGGGGCACCAGTGACGCTCGCACAATTCCTAAGCGACGTCGCCTATGTGGCCGCCGCGCTCCCTGATAGCGGGCATATCCTGAACGGCTGTGCCAATCGTTACCATTTCACGGTGGGCCTGCTTGCCGCGGCCGTATCCGGGCGGATTAGCGTCTTGCCCTCAACCTACGCCCCAGAGACGATCCGGCAACTCCAAGAGGGCACGCCGGACGTATGCTGTTTGCACGAGAGCGACCTGGATATCGCCCTGCCCAAGGTGTTGTTTCCGGCGCTCCCGGAGATCACCGCAGCCACGCTGCCAGCAGGGGTCACGGTACCATGTATCCCATTGAACCAAAGGGTCGTCACGGTCTTTACTTCGGGAACCACCGGCTTCTCCGTTGGGCACCATAAAACATGGGGGTCGCTCGTCGAGGGCGCGCGTTCCGAGGCGACTAGGCTTGGGTTAGATCGGAACGGTCCCTATACACTTGTCGGTACCGTGCCGCCGCAGCATATGTATGGGTTGGAGTCGACTATCATGTTGGGTTTACACGGCCGGGTGGCGATGAGCGCAGACCGCCCGTTTTACCCGCAAGACATAGCCTCTTCTTTGAGGGCCATCCCAAGGCCACGATTGCTCGTGACCTCCCCCGTCCACCTCCGGGCGTTCCTCGCAAGCGGCATTGCGACGCCGCCCGTGGACATGATCTTGTGCGCGACCGCACCTCTCCCGCTCGCTCTTGCCGAGGACGCCGAGCGCCGCCTTGGTGCGCCTTTATATGAGATCTATGGAGCCACCGAGGCCGGCCAGATCGCCAGTCGTCGGCCGGTCGCAGACCCCGCCTGGCACCTCCTTCCGGGGCTTAACCTGGACCATGAAGGGGATCAGTTCTGGGTCCGCGGCGGCCATGTTCAGGTACCCGCCTTGCTGAATGACGTCATCGAACCGCAAGGCGCCCAACACTTCTTGCTTCATGGCCGTGGCACCGATGTCATTAATGTCGCCGGTAAGCGCAGTTCGCTCGTGTTTTTAGAGCAACAATTGCTCAGCATCCCAGGGGTTACGGACGCGGCGTTCTATATGCCAGAAGAGAGTTCCACGGGCCCGGTGGCACGTCTGATCGCCTTTGCGGTCGCGCCCGGGCTTAACCCGGATGCCATTGGCGAGGCCTTGCGCGGACGGATAGACCCCGCCTTCTTGCCGCGCCCCCTCTATCTCGTCGAGATGCTGCCGCGCCTTCCGACCGGCAAGCTGCCGATCGCGGCCCTACAGCAGCTCGCAGCGACTTTGTCGCAAGGCACGGGTATCGGCGATGGCTAAGAAAATCCTAGCAGCGTTCCCGGCGGGCCACCCCGCGTTCGCAGGGCACTTCCCCGGCAACCCGATCGTGCCAGGGGTGCTCTTGTTAGATGAGCTTATGCATGCGTTAGCGGCCGACCTCGATCGTGGCTATGCTGCGTTTACGGTTGAATCCGTCAAGTTCCTTTATTCGGCGAGACCGGGTGACGTCGTCTACTGGGTGTATACCCCGGTGCGTGCGGATGCCGTTCGTTTTGTTCTCACAGTCGGTGACCACGATGCGGTGGTAGGCGTTATCGTGGTTGGACCCAAGACATGAGGACTTGTCGCCGGTGGCCGTCCCCACCCTGTCTCGAGGCCTTCGGTTTGCCAAGCGAATCTGCGATGGGCGTATATGAGTGAATCAGAGACCGAAAGCGATCGTTTCGTAGTGAGGATTGAGGCGATTAGGGGGCTTCTCCCCCATACTGGCACCATGTGTCTGCTCGCGGGGGTACGCCGCTTCGATCAAGCCACGATCGACTGCTTGGCGACCAACCACCGCGACCCCGACCATCCGCTGCGTGCCCATGATCGCCTCGGCGCCGTTTGCGGTGTGGAGTACGCGGCCCAGGCGACCGCCATCCATGGGGCCCTGCTGGCGCCAGCCCCGGCTGGCCCGCCACGAGCCGGCGCCCTGGTGGGTCTGCGTCAGGTGAGATTCGAAGCAGACAGGTTAGACGATGTGCAGGAGGACTTGCTGGTTGCCTGCCATTGTCTCGCTCGCGATGAGGGCGGAGCCATGTATGATTTTCGGGTGTTGGCGACGGACCGTGTTTTGCTGTCTGGTCGCGTGACGGTGACTTTTGCGCCGTCCTCGATACGGTTTACGCCCCCGGAGGGCCTATGAGTTCTCGACGGCGGGCGCTTGTGACGGGAGGTAGCGGCGCCATTGGCGCGGCGATCTGTAGGCGGCTCGCGGCCGATGGTTGTGAGGTCATAGTCCATGCTCACCAGCATGCGCGGGCGGCCGAGTTGCTGGTGGCCGAGATTCAGGGCGCGGGCGGCCAAGCCTCCGTTTGTGTCTTTGATATCACCGATCAGGCCCTAACCCAGTTGATGCTGACCACGCAGCTGGTGGCAGGACCCATCCAGGTGTTGGTCCATAATGCCGGGATTCATGATGATGCGGTCTTGGCCGGCATGAGCGCCGACCAATGGCGCCGTGTTTTAGATGTATCCCTAAATGGCTTCTTTCATGTGGTGCAGCCGCTTTTACTGCCCATGATTCGCACCCGTTGGGGCCGCATCATCAATGTCACCTCGATCGCTGGCATTATCGGCAATCGTGGTCAAGCCAATTATGCGGCCGCCAAAGGCGGGCTCCACGCCGCTGGCAAATCCCTGGCCCTGGAGGTGGCAAGCCGGGGCATCACCGTAAACTCGGTCGCGCCCGGTATTATCGCAACGCCGATGAGTGCGGTCTTCACTCCCGAGGACATCGCGCGCCTAGTCCCCATGAAGCGTGCCGGCGAGCCTCAGGAAGTGGCGGACCTCATCGGCTTTCTAGCCTCAGATCAGGCCGCCTACCTTACCGGCCAGGTGCTCTCGCTAAACGGTGGCATGGCCTAAGCCTGCCCGGATGGTTTGTGCAAACCTGCGCACCGAGTCTCGCGCATCTTGCGCACGTTCGGACCTTTTCGGCACAGAAAACCCCACTTTAGCTACGCGAATGCCTGTCGATAGGCCCCGTGAACCGGTGCCACAAACCCCCAGTGTCTTGAGTATCCCCCCCGCTCCGTCTATCGTTAAGAGACGGCGCGGTTAGCACGGGGGGTTATGTGCACCTAATAAAGAAGATGGGGGAGCGCCTGCGGGCAACGGCGCGCTCCCGACCGTCTGAGCAGAGCGAAGAACTGCGCGTCGACAGCGCTGCGCCCGAAGAAGAGATGGGTGCCTGGCCGGCCCGTCTCGACGCCGCCTTGGCGGAGCAGCGCATCCGCGCGGCCTATCAGCCGATAGTGACGTTAGACGATACCGCCATCGTCGCCGAGGAGGCCTTGGCGCGCTTTGTCGCAACCGATGGGCTCGTGACCTCGGCTGGGGAATTTATCGAGGCCGCCGGCAACTGCGCGCTGATTACCGCCATTGATGAGTCGATATTAAACCAGGCCCTGACCCGGTGTAGTATGCGGCGCACGCTGGGATTGCCGGGGCGGCTCCACTTCGTAAACGTCTCCGCCGCCCTGCTCGCCGCCCCTGGTCGCCTGACTCATTTGGCCGCGGCGGTAGAGTCTTGCGGTACCCCCTGGGCCCACGATGACCCCCGTTGGCGGTCTTTGGTACTCGAGATCACCGAGCGGGAACTGATTACCGATATGGCGGCCGTCACTGCCGCCTTGGGGCCATTGTTGGATGCGGGTGTGCGGTTGGCGCTGGACGACTTCGGTAGTGGATTTTCATCCTTCCTCTATCTGGCCGACCTGCCGGTCGCGTTTCTCAAAATCGAGCATGCGCTCATTAGCCGGGTGGGGCATGATCGGCGTGTCGATACCATGGTCGAGGCCATCGCTCGGATGGCCAACGATCTCCATATCATTACCATCGCTGAGGGCATTGAGACCGAGGCGGCGGCCACGAGAGTGGCCTCGCTGGGCATTCTCTGGGGGCAGGGTCATCACTTCGGGCGGCCGGAGTGGGACTAAGTGGGACGGTATCGCGCAAGACCACCCGCGCGCGGTGATGTCTTAAGGGTCGGTGTGTGAGCGACCCGCGACATCAATCACGGCCCCCGTTAGTGTCGGGGGCCGTGATTAGTCATGGACTGACCGATGCGGGCAATTCTTCTACCACGCGTATCTGGTCTCGGCGCCTGCGCCACGCCCGGAAGGATCGCCGGGGGTTGCTTAGGACGTGCAGGTAGTAGAGCATTTTAAAGGCGCCCAATGATCGCCAGATCGGCGTGTCACCGAAAATATCCCCAGCAAGCATCGAGAGGAGCGCCTCTTTGACCCGGAAGATGTTGTGAGGGTCCATAAAAAGATCGCGCATGCTGGGATGGTTTATGCGGTAAATGAACCACGAAAATTTCTGCGGACCCAGGCGTAGCTTGCGGTCGTAGTGCCGCAAGGCCGCGTCGGCCTTTTCCGGTGTATCGAGGCAGGTAGCGATGGCATCGGCGGCCAGAAACCCACCATTCATGGCCAGCATCACGCCTGACGAGAACACGGGATCAATAAAGGCAAAGGCATCGCCCAGGCGGACGTAGCCTGGTCCCGATGACCGGCTACAGTTGTACGAGAAGTTCCCGGTGGCCTCGACCCCGGACACCAGCTCCGCCTCGGCCAGCCTTTCCATAAGCGCCGGACAGCGAGCCAGGGTGTCGCGGAAGAAGTCTTCCACGGGCTTGTCGCGCGCCTTCAGGAAGTATGGCCACATGACTGCCCCGACACTTGTAATATTGTCGGTTAGCGGAATGAACCAAAACCAGCCATGGTCGAACCAAAATATAGAGATGTTACCCTCGGCCTGACCCTCGCCACGCCGCGCCCCCCGAAAATGCGCATAGAGCGCCGAGCTATTGTGCCGGGGGTTGCGTTCCTTGTCGCGAAAGCGATTGGCAAGAAAGGTGTCGCGGCCAGAGGCGTCGACCACAAAGCGCGCCCGGATGTCCTCTTCGTGGCCGTCATCGTGCTCGGCGTGGACAAGCGCGCCTTCCCCTTTTAGGAAGACGATGTCGCGTACGCGACACCCCTCCACGGTCGTCGCCCCCCTTTTCGCGGCGTTGCGAAACAGGATTTCGTCGAGATCGGCGCGCCTGACTTCGTAGGAGTAAGGTAGGGTCTTATCCCAGGCATCGGCGAAGTGAAACGTCTGGGACCCTTTCTCGTGCCATGGGGATACGAACTCCGCACCCCATTTTTCGATGCCAATGGCGCGCACGGCCTCGCCCACGCCTAGACGTTCAAAAAGCGGTAGGTTGGCGGGCAATAACGATTCACCTACATGAAATCGTGGATCACGAAATGGCGAGCTCGCCATTTCGCGATTAATCACCAGCCATTCATAATGCGAAGGAGCGTTGGGCGGGTGCCGTCAGACCGGGCAATTCCCGGGTAATAACTATTTCTTGCTGCGCATTATTTCGAGATGTCATCCTTGGGTGTCTC
>Ga0307375_10000256_pt1 | contig 71800 bp, 75 predicted proteins | sample TR1MG_FD_202531 | JGI IMG/M metagenome (GOLD analysis project Ga0307375, IMG submission 202531) | Soil microbial communities from Risofladan, Vaasa, Finland - TR-1 | ecosystem: Environmental > Terrestrial > Soil > Coastal area > Acid sulfate soil | place: Finland: Risofladan, Vaasa | collected... | reverse complement strand
ATCCACGGCTGCTTCCAAGGTTCCAGGCGGATGGGTTGCCGATGAAGGTCGTGGGCACCACAGCCAAGGGCATCGTGATCGAGCAGCCCACCGCAGATGGCAAGTCGTCACCGTGAACAACACCCTGTAACCAAGACCGATGCACGCCGCCGACGGAGACCGCCAAGATGCCCGCAGCTGAGCCCATGCACCCGCGACTGATCTCGCTGGTGATGCCTGCGTATAACGAGCAGGACACCATCGACCTCACGTTTGAGCGGCTGGAGGCGGCTTTTCGCGACACGCCCTATCAATGGGAACTCGTTTTCGTCAACGACGGGAGCGCGGACCAGACCCTGTCGAAGGCAACCGCCTTCCGCTCGAGCGTGTTCCGCATGGTGGTGGTGGATCTTTCACGGCGCTTCGGCAAGGAAGCCGCGCTCTGTGCCGGCTTGCGGGCAACCGCCGGCGACGCGGTGATTCCGCTGGATGCGGATCTGCAGGACCCGCCCGAGCTGGTGCTCGAAATGATCGATCGCTGGGAGAAAGGGGCGGAAGTGGTGGTCGCACGGCGCTCCAATCGCAGCTCGGACACCTGGGCCAAGCGTGCTTCCGCCGCCTTGTTCTATCGCATGTTCAACCTGATCTCGGATGTCGCCATTCCGGAGAATGTGGGTGACTTCAGGTTGATGGACAGATCCGTGGTGGAAGTCATCAACAGCCTGCCGGAAAACCGCCGGTTCATGAAGGGACTGTTCGCCTGGGCGGGGTTCCGCACCGAGGAAATCGAGTATGTGCGCCCCGCACGCGTGGCCGGGCAGACCAAATTCAATACGGTGCGCCTGGTCGGCCTGGCGATCGAGGGCGTCACCTCATTCTCGACGGCGCCGCTTCGGCTGGTGACCTACGTGGGCGGCAGCGTTGCTATCGCAGCGATGCTTTATGGCTGCTACATCGTCGCGCGCACCCTCATCGAAGGAATAGACCTTCCAGGCTATGCGTCGGTGATTTCCCTGCTTGCCTTCCTTTCCGGCCTGCAGTTGCTCGGTATCGGCATCGTCGGTGAATATGTCGGGCGCACCTACATGGAATCGAAGTCGCGGCCGCCGTACGTGGTTCGCCAAGTGTACCGATCCGATGTCCTCTAGTGGGCCGGTGCCGTCGCCACCTGTGCGGCGGACATTTTCGATGCGCCGGCTGAAGCATTGGCACCTGGGAAAGCAGGTGGTCTGGTACACCTTTGTTGGTGTGGCTCAACTGCTGCTGGACTGGCTGTGCTTCGTCGCCCTGACCGCGTGGGGTATGCCGGTGGCGCCCGCCAATGTGCTGGCCCGCGTGGTCGCCGCGATGCTGGGCTTCACCGCGAACGGTGCGGTGACATTCAAGTCCCGGCTCAGCACCACGGTGCTGATCCGCTTCAGCACCGTGTGGATTCCCCTGACCCTGGCCAACACCGTGGCCGTGTGGGCGCTGGGGGCCTTCGGCGGCCTGCATGTTGCGTGGTTGCTGAAGCCGTTGATTGATGGCCTCACCGCGGTGGTCAGCTTTGTACTGGCCCGGTACTGGGTGTTTCGAGCCCGCCATCACGAGCACGAAACCCAGCGGGATACATCCCCAAACCAGGAGAGCTGAGCACCGTCCCGTCAGCGCCGGCCAGGCGCGCGACGAGCTGCTGCTGACCCGGTGCCACGCCAACCTTGATGCCGCCTGAAGTCTTGGGTCACGACTTGCTCAGCCGACATCCCGGCCCAGCCGCAGATTGATGTGCAGCGCACTGGCCAGCTCACGCAGAGGCTCAGCATCACGGGACAGGGACATCCAGCCAGCGTAGCTGTCGCCCTCGGTTTCCCAAGCCCACAACGTGTAGCCGTGCTCGGCGAGACGGTCGTAGGCGATCGAGAACAGTTCGGCCGAGTCCATGTCGTCGAAGAACTCGTCGTCATCCGGATCGCCGTTCCAGTCGATCGACAGACTGAAGCGCGAAGCCAGCTCGTCCACCGCCTGCATCAGCGCGCGCATGTCCTGTGCATCGACGATGAAGCCGGCGCGCCAGTCGATCGCCCGCCCGATCAGTTCGATCGGCACCAGCTCGTCCGGGTCGACCTCGGCGGCGGCCTCGCGGTAGTCGGCGAACTGCTGCAGCGCGCTTTCCTCGTCGCCCGGGTTGATCAGCAACAGCAACTGCCAGACCTTGGCCTCGACCGAATCTTCATCGAGATCGTCGAATTCGTGTTCGGTATCGAAATCCTCGTCGTAGTTGCTCATGCGCTCACCCGCCGCCGCATCGCATCCATGAGACAGCCACATGGCAGCGCGTCGCGCATGCTCTCGTCGCGGCAAATTTTCACCAGGTATTTCATGGCTTCCTCAGCGGTGAAAGGGGTTCGCGACAAGGCGCCGGCGAATCAGGGAGGATAATGCCGCAATATTCAAGGTAACGCCCCATGCACGACAGCCCCTCGGCATTTTCCTGTGAGCCCATCGCGTTCGTGCGTTCGCCGTACGCGCGGCGTATCGACGCACCCCATCAATCCACCGTGGTTGCTGGCACCGAGACACAAGCAGCGGCCGAGGCCAGCATCGAATTCGTGCCGGGCTTTCCGCAGGCTGCGTTTCGTGACCTGGCGGGATTCGAGCGGATCTGGCTGGTGTTCGTGTTTCATCGCAGCGAGGGCTGGAAGGCCGAGGTACGTCCACCCCGCGGCGGCGGCAAACGCAGCGTGCTGGCAACCCGTTCACCGCATCGACCCAATGCCATCGGGCTGTCGACGGTGGAGTTGGTCTCGGTTGGCGATCAGCTGCTGCGCGTGCGCGGGGTGGACCTGCTCGACGGCACGCCGATCCTCGATATCAAGCCCTACGTACCCTATGCAGATGCCTTCCCGGCGGCACGCGCCGGCTGGATCGACGCGATCGATGCCAGCCAGGGGCGGCACTCTGCGCCAGGACCGCGCCGGCCGCGCAAATCGGCAGCGAGCGCGGACGACGCCAACGGGTCATGAGCAACTGCCGCAACAGTCACTGCCACCACTGACATGGATCTGCCGCGGATCGGACAGCCGGCTGGCTTCGATACCGGCGGCCTGCAGCGCCGCGACGATCTGGCAGGGTGTGAGCTGGGCCGACACCTCGATCTGATCGGTGGTGGCGTCGATACTGACCTTTGCCCCGGCGTCGTGCAGCCGAAGCGCGTCAATGACCGCGTTGGCATGTACAGCAAAATCCTTCACTTGAAACAACATTCGTCTATTCCCCGCAGCAAGATTGATGATTTGGGCGGAGACCCCGCCGACACCGATGGTGACCGCCTGGCCACCGTCGCGCCCTGACCGGGATCAACCCTGCGCCCATCGTTCAACCCCGCTTGTTCTCGCGCAACGCGCTGATCCCAGCCGCTGAGACAGGCCATCGTCAGACTGGCCGGGTCGTGGCGATCTTCGCCAACGGCTCCGATGCACCTGGCAGTGGTCGGTTCAAACCCGTTGCCGCGCCCGGCCATGCCTGGCGCGGCCCTTTTTCATGGATCGCGCGGCATGCGGCGGCTAGCGCGCCGCGGATGTCCCTCGCGCGCCTGGTAGAGCTTCCGGTCAGCCTCGACCAAACCGGCTTCCAACGACCCTCCAGGCTCCAGCGTCGCCGCCCCCAGGGCAAAGGCAACGGGCGCAGCGGCACGATCCGCATCGAGGCGGCTGACGACGTTTGCCGTTCGGGCCGAATGAAGTCGCTCAGCGGCCGGCCAATCATTTCGCCGATCGAGTAACCCAGTGAGTTGGCCGCGGCCGGATTGACCGACAGCAGCACGCCCTCGTGGTCATGCGTGCAGATGAGGCCCAAACTGAACTCGAACAGCTTGCGGAAACGCCGGTCGCTGGCTTCGAGCGCGCTAACGGCGCGTTTGCGCAGGGTGACATCCTGGAACGCTCCGGCCAGGCAACGCGGACTCCCGTCGCTGGCATACTCCACGGCGCCGACGGCCCGCACCCAGATATTGCGGCCCGTCGCGGTGATCAGCGGAAGTTGCAGATCCCACGGCGCCCCCGCTCGCAATCGCCTTTTCCACAGCCGCCTGAATCAACGGCCGAGCCTCTGGTGCATAGAACGCCAACGCCTCGTCCAGACTGGGTTGATAGCCCACGGGAAGATCATGGATGCGGCAGGTTTCCGCCGACCAGGTGATTTCCTGGGTGACCAGGTTCAACTCCCAACCGCCTACCCCCGCCAGACGGCTGGTGCGTTCGAGGAGAATCTCGCTGGCGCGCAACTTCTGGGTGAGCATTTCCTCCTTGTGCATCTGCCGCCGCAAGGCGCCCGCTTCGCGCTCCAGCGCGGCGTGTTCGCAGATTCCGTAGCGACGCAACTCCAGCGCGGTGGCGGCCGCCTCGGCCAGCGCTTTCGGTGTGCTGCGCTGGCGCTCGTCGAGCGAACCGGGCTCGCGATCGATCACGCACAGCGAGCCCATGCACATGCCATCGGCGAGGACGATCGGCGCACCCGCATAGGAGCGAATGCCCGGGGCGAGCCGGTAACCGGCGGGTTGTCGACGAAACGCGGATCAGCAAGTGTATCGACCACTTCCATCAGCTCCGGTCCGAGCACGGTATGCGCACAAAATGCGCTGTCGCGGGAGGTTTCACTCACCCCTGCCAGCCCCACGTTCGCCTTGAACCACTGACGCTCGGCATCGACCAGGCTGATCAGCGCGATCGGCCGTCCGGTCACCGCGACGGTCGCCGCCGTCAACGCATCTAACAAGCGCTCCGCCGGTGTGTCCAGCACGGCTATAACGCCTGCAGTCGCTGCAGGCGTCTTGCATCGTTTCCGGGAATGGAGGCGGCAGGCATGGGACCGTTCTACCTCACAGGTGTCATCGGCACGAACCATCCTACCGCCGCGAGGCTTGAATGCGCCCTCCCGTGAGCAAGCTCAACGCCACGCTCAAGATGAACACGGCGTTCGCCAAAGAACTAGATACGGCCAAGCAACCAGAGAACCAGGATGATCACCACGATCAGACTGAGCAGGCCACTGGGCCGGTAACCCCACGAGCGCGAGTAGCCCCATGTCGGCAAACCCCCGATCAGCGCAAGTATCAAGATAACGATCAGGATGGTCATCAGCATGTGGGTCTCCTTGATTTGAAAGGTGCCATGGTTCGTCGTGGCGGCATGGTGCCCGCCAACGCCGTCTAGTGCCCGTGACGGAAACCCCAGCAGCGGCTTCACTTCAGAGTGCGCTCGCTCTCCTGCCACTCGCCGCAGGACAGTCTGCAGCGACGTCGCCACTGAGGAAATCGAAGGGGGTTGGCGGGCGCGGTCGGCCCGAGTGCCGTGCCGTGGCAGGCAACGCCGAAAGCTGCCGGCGCGGGATCGCCTGCCGGCTGGTCAGGCCGAGCGGACGCCGGGCTGCATGGCGGCGGCCAATTGAGCCGCCACACGACCAACCTGCCTGCGCTCGCGCAACTGCAGAAATGGTCGCTCCACCAGGTAGTGCAAGCTTGCGCCGAGCAACAGCACCGCCATCGCGTACAACGCGAACATCAGCACGCCTTGTCCCCGCAGTGGCGTAGCGAATGTCTCGTGCACCAGGTGGAAGGCCATCTTGTGGCTGAGATACAGGCTGTAGGCAATCGCTGCAATCCAGCCCGCTCCCGGCACCCGCCAGCGGCCGATCACGCTGCGCCGTTCCGCTGCGGCGAATACCAGCAAGCCGAACCCGAACGAAAGCAGCAGCCATCCCAGCGCGTTGGCGAGCAGGCCGGTGCGATCCCGGAACAGCCGCAACGCCAGCGTGGAGATCACCAGACCGCCGAACAGGATGGCGTTGACGTGCCACTGCAGCCGCGCCCAGGTCGGCGCCCGGTACACCCGCAAGGTGGCCAGCATCACGCCCATCAACAAGTCGTCCAGCCGCATCCCGGTCGGGTAATAGATATCCTCGACAAACCCGTTCCGCGGCGGGTCGAGCGCCGCGTCATGCAGCCACACGGTGCTGCGCAAGGCGCTGCCGAGCAGCACCACGCCGAGGCCCAAACGCCACGAATTTCAGAGTCGATGGTCGCCGCGCCAGTCCGCAGGCAAGCAAGGGGAAAAGCAGATAGAAGTGCTCCTCCACGCATAACGACCAGGCCTGCGAAAACGCCTGCTGGCGCTGGTAGTCGATCAGCAGGTTCAGAGTGAACGTGGCGAACTGCCACCACGGCGCCAGACCCGGTGCCTCGCGCAGCGCGGGAAAGAAAACATACAGCGCAAGCACCACCACAAACGCGGGCAGGATCCGCCAGGCACGTCGCGAATAGAACGACGCAAACCAGAACGCTTGCCCCTGCTGCAACGGGCGCAGTACCTGGCTGCCGATCAGGTAACCGCTGAGCACGAAGAAGATATCCACGCCGGCCCAGCCGAAGCGCGACAACCAGGCGAAATCCGGCCCAAGTCCACCGACGAGGCAGGAGTGGAACAACATCACCCAGACAACGACGATCGCCCGCAACAGATCGAGTCCCGGCAGGCGATTCATGCGCAAGCTGACGCGAGGGTCGAACGGCAATGTGGCGAGGTCATGCGGTCGTCCTTGGCCGTGGGCTACGAGCCGGCAAGTATCGACGATCTGGCGCCATCCCTGGCAAGCGGATCGCGCGACCGCAGCCGGCATGGGTAGGCCGGCATCGATGCAACGGTCATACTGACCGGCTGGCACAAGACAACGGCAACGCTTGATGGACATTGGGATCGATTTCGGCACCAGCTACTCGGCCGCGGCAGCGTTTGTCGAGGGCACGCTGCAACTGGTGCGCTTCGGCGACACCGAGCAGTTCCGCACCGCGGTGTTTTTCCCGGAACGAGTTCCCGACCCCGCCGACTTCAACCTCACTCCCGCGCTCGAGGCGCAACTGGAATCGCAGCTGCGACTGGCGCGCAACCAGCAGCGCCAGCTTGCCGCCGCGGCCAGTGCCCGCGGCCAGGAGCTGCCTGCGCGCAGCGAAGCGGAGCTGCGGCGCGAGGCTTTGCGCGTGGTGCGGCGGCAGTGGATGGAGGAACAGACCGAGGCGACCAGTGTCTCGGTCGCCAGCTTCCAGCACGCCCTGTTCGGCGATGACGCCGTCGAAGGCTATCTGGAGAGCGGCGGCGGCAACCTCATCGAGTCGCCGAAGTCGATGTTCGGGTTCCGACTCGACCCGCAGGTCCGCCAGGTGATCGTGCATATCGCCACCCATATCCTCGAGCACATCCGGCTCACCGCCAGCCGCCAGTTCGGTGTGCCGGTGCGTGGCGCGGTGATTGGGCGGCCGGTGGAGTTTCGCAGTTCAATGGGCGCGCAGGGCTCGCTGCAGGCGATCGGGATTCTGCAGGAAGCCGCCGCCGCGGCCGGCTTCGACCGGGTCAGCTTTCTGGAGGAGCCGGCCGCCGCGGCAATGCACTACCACCAGAGTCTGGCCACCCGCCAGGATGCGCTGATCGTGGACATCGGTGGCGGCACCACCGATGTCGCCCACGCCCAGCTCGGCGGCGGCATCGCACCACATATCGCGCGCAGTTGGGGCCTGCCCAAGGGCGGCACCGACCTCGACGTGAGCATCAGCCTGCACAGCTTCATGCCCCAGCTCGGCAAGGAGGCGATCCGCCTGCCCGCGCACCACTTTGTCGACGCCGCCAGCGTGCACAACCTGCCCCGGCAGCGTGAGTTTCATCAGCACGACTACCGGCTGATCGACGAACCGTACGGCTCACGCCTGCGCGCGCTGCAGCAACCCGGCGCCACCACCCGGCTCAACCAGGCGGCCGAACGGACCAAGATCACCCTCAGCGGTGCCGTGGAGCATCGTGCCGAGCTTGGCTTTATCGAGGATGCGCTCGCCGTTGACACCGTCAGCGCGGATTTCCAGCACGCTATCGAAGGCTTTCTGGGCCAGCTCGAACGCACCCTCAGCAAGGTACGCCAGGATCTGTCGGGGGCGCCGGCCAGTGTCTTCCTCACCGGCGGCAGCTCGCGCTCGCCGGCGATCCGCGCCTGCGTGGCGGCGTGCTTTGCCGAGATACCGCTGGTCCACGGCGACCCTTCGCTGGGTGTCGTATCCGGGCTCGCCGTGGCGGCGCTGGCCGCCGCCGACTGAGCGGCAGCGCCTGCAGCCTTTCAACTACCCGCGCGACACCGGCGCGTAGGCCATGCACTCCAGTTCGACCTGCGCGCCCAGCGCCAGACCATTCGCGCCGAATGCGCTGCGCGCGGGAAACCGTGGCTTGAAGTACTGCTGATAGACGGCATTGAAGGCTGGCCAATCCTTCATGTCCGCCAGCATGACCGTGCACTTGACCACGTCGCCGAGGTTCGCTCCGTGACGCTGCAGTACGCCGCGCACGTTCTCGATCGCCTGTTTCGCCTGCGCCGGCATGCCGCCCGGCACCAGCGCCAGCTTGCCCGGCTGCGAACCGATCTGGCCCGACACCAGCAGGAAGTCGCCGGCACGCACCGCTTCCGAGAATGGCAGCGCCTTGAGGGCCGGATCGGGCGAAGGGTAGAACTGCGGATGTGCGGCGGCGCTGGATGGGGGCGCTGCGGCGGCTACGGATAGGGCCGGCAGCAGGCCTGCCAGTATCACCACCATCACCATGCTTCGATTGAAAATCATGCGCGTGATCCTCTGCGTCGGGGCCACACCCGATTGAGCGCGGCTTTTGCGCTTATACATCCGCCTCATTGTGTGGACAACGATGGCCCGATCCAGACACTGGAAGCATCGCCCGTGAGCGCGCTCCTGTGCGGGTGCGAAACCGTTGGGGCCATACCGCGCGAAGCCATCCCGATCGCTGCGAACGGCTTCGCACCCCGGCGATGATCGCCCGACTCAGTCGACCGACCCATCCAGGCCGCGGCACTGCAGCAGCGGCTCGATCCTCGGTGCCTCACCGGTGAAGTCGTGGAACAACGCCATCGCGTCCTTGCTGCTGCCGCGCGAACCGCTGGCCTCGTCAGCTCGCGCCAAGCCCATCGACGCGCGAGTGATCGAGGTCGACATCCAGCACCTGCATCGACACCACCTTGCTGCTGCCATCGAGCTGGCGGCGACCGACTTCGCGGAAGCCGAGGCGATCATGGAAGCGTGCGGACGACGGGTTGGCTGGCTCGATGTCGTACTCGCAGGTGATCAAGGGCACGCCGTCGCGCGCGGCCCGTGCACCGATATCGGCGTAAAGCCGGCGACCGCAGCCGCCTGCCTGCGCCGCGCCCGACACCACGATGCGATCAACGTACAGGAAGCGCGGATAGCGCTGGGCGAACCAGTGATAGTTGGCGCCGTCATAGTCAGCGCCGTCGCGGAACGCGAGCAGGAAGGCTTCGACGCGGCCGTCATGTTCGATCACGCGATGCGATGCCGCCGCCGCGTGCAGCGTCGCGAGGCGGGTATGATCCAGCGGGCTGAGCACCGCCACGAAGGCTTCGTTGAGCGCGAGAATCGCCGGAAAATCGGCAGGTGTGGCGTCGCGCAGCATCTGTTTCTCTCTGGAATCCAAGGAGTGCGGACACGACGAATTGCCGTGCCGCATGTGTTGCCTGTCGCGTCACAGCGGATCGGCATGGGTCTTGAAGTACTCCTGCAGAAAGGCCTGCCGCCCGGCGCCACGGTCGACCTCGGTGTGCGTATGCGCCGCGATGGTCTGGCGCAACAAGCCGCCGTCGGACTCGCTCACCGCCGGCCACGTCGGCAGGCCGGCACGATTGGGGTTGCCGGTCTTGATGAACTGCGCGAAATAGCCTTCCATCGTCCGCGACGTTTCGCGGTCGGCCGGTGTCCATGCATAGACCTGGTTGGTGTCCAGATTGCCCAGTGCGTACTCGATCTCGCCACTGTGCACCGCACCGACATCGGGCTGTTCGCCCGGCGCGGGATGACGCTTGGCCGGGCGCGGCTGGGCGAAGTAGTAGAAGTACACCGGTGCCCTGCTGCTGTGCCGCTGCAGATCCATCCAGCGCCAGGTGGTGTGGGCGATGAAAAAGTCACTGGCCAGCGCGGTAGCCGAACGCTTGACCTCGGCCTCGTCGGCACCGGGGTAGAGGGCCAGGGCACGATCGGCCTGCTTGCCGAACAAACCCTGCAACACCGCACGGTAGTTCTCCGGCGTGGGCGGCTTCCCTTTCAGGATGGCGGTGTAAAAGCCTTCCTGCGAATTGGAACCAAGCAGCAACGGCACCCTGGCCTGGTTGCCGCGCGCGAACGTGGCGGCAGGCGGCTCGTGCAGGAACCAGCCATCGAGATCCACCTCGGCATCGCCGCTTTGCTCGCGGGTGGCCTGCAACAAGGTCTCCGCCGGAAGCGCGCGCAGCGCCGCCAGCGAATCGGCGCCCAGCTTGTGCGCGAACGCCTCGCCATGCGCCTGCATCGTGGCCAGGGTCACCGGGGCGATTGGAGCGATCAGCGCGCCGCTCTCACCGATCGCTCGCGCAAACAGATGCCTGGACAGCGGCGAGGTCATCAAGGCGCTTACCGCGATCGAGCCGGCCGACTCGCCAGCGATGGTGACTTGGGCCGGGTCGCCTCCGAAGCGGGCGATGTTGGCGCGCACCCAGCGCAGGGCGGCGCCCTGGTCGAGCAGGCCGTAGTTGCCGGCCGCATGCTGCGGCGACTCCGCCACCAGCCCCGGCACGGCGAAAAAGCCGAACACGCCGAGACGGTAGTTCACCGTTACCGTGACGATGCCCTTGCTGGCGAGGCTGGCACCGTCGTAACGCAACTCCGAACCATCGCCGCCGACAAAACCACCACCGTAGAAATACACCAGCACCGGCAGCTTCGCCTGCCTGCCCGCGTGCGCCACTGAGCTCGGCGCCCACACGTTGAGGTACAGGCAGTCCTCGCTCATGCCATCGGAGCGGAACACCATGTCGCTGAACAAGGGCAGTTGCATGCAGCGTGGCCCGAACCGCTGCGCCTGGCGCACGCCCTGCCATGCCGTCACCGGTTGCGGTGGCTTCCAGCGCAGGTCGCCGAGTGGCGGCGAGGCGTAAGGGATGCCCCGGAATTCATTGAGTGCCACCCCATCGACAGTGGCCAGCTTGCCTTCGAGCGTGCCGGTCGACAGCACGACCCGAGGCGGAGTGGAGGATGGTGCAGCGGCGGCGGCACCGAGCGCAGTGAGCAGCAGGCCGAAGCCCAGGGTGATCCCTGCCAGACGGCAAGCGGACGCGGACAAGCGTGGGTACGAGGCGGGCATGGGGACGTCCAGCGAAAACCGAACTGCAGCCTAGAACATCCGCACTCGACGATCCACGCCCACGCGTGACGCCTCATCAAAAGCAAAAGAGCCCGCCGAAGCGGGCTCGTCCATCTGCACATAGAGGGAGAGTGGGAAATTGCGCCTCACGGCGACAAGGGACAACGCAGAGGGGGTCTGCGCTGTTATCCGCTTATCGGCGCCAGCGCCGGAAAACTTTAGCGAGCCCGCCGCGCTTCCGGGAAGCGGCTTGCGCGTTGGCCTCAGCGATCATCCGGCCCCAACGGCCGATGGCCATAGCGGATGACCCGGGTCATCCGCTATGGCCCGTTCGCGTGTTCCCAGATCATCAGGAATTTGGCCACACCCTCGCACTTGCCACTGTCGAGTTGGCAGAAGCGGTGCTCGCCTTCCTCGATGGCGTCACAGTCCTTGATGGGATACACCTTCAACGTGCCGGCGATCAGCTCGCGCCGCACCTTGTGGCAGATGTATTTGCAGGTGTTCTCGACCACGGTCGCGCGATCCCGCGTCAGCCCACCCTTGTCATGGTAAAACTCGACATCCGGTGCAAAGTAGTCCGCGAAAGCGTCCAGATCGCAGCGGTTATAGGCGTCAAATACTTTTGCATCCAGCGCACTGATGGTCCGCGTCAACGCGACATCATCGTCCTGGGCTGCCTCGGCCGTGCCGCAACAAGCGACGAGATCAGGCTCAGCTCGATCAGCGTGCGAGGCAGCCAGCTGTCAGAAGGGCCCTGATTGATCACCAGGCAATTGCCAGGATTCGAATGGGAGGTTTGCATGACCACCACGATACTCGCGCGCACCTGCGCCGCCCCTGCCATCTGTCAGGGGAATCCGCTGCGGCCAGCGGGGGCCGGTAGAAATTCAGCGAACGCCACCTTCGTGGCCGATCAATTCGACCAGGTGCCGCTCGATATCGAACACATGCGGGTCGTCCGCATCGAGCTCGCGCAGGGCATCGGCCAGCTGCAACAAGTAGTCGCGATTGGGGCCACTGGGGCCGGAAGACGCCGCGATGTGACGGGCGATTTCTGCCTCGGGCACCGGTCCAAGAAACGCCGCGTTTTCCTCGGTGGCGATGTAGACCAGGCCTTCGGCAGTGCGTTCTTCACCAAGATGCAGCTCGGTGGCAAAGCGCAGATAGCCATTTTTCTCCCGCACATCCAACGATGCAAACGTTTGCGGTTCGATCAGATAAGCCATGCCCACGCAGATGGCTTCCTGCTGCGGAATCAGCGTGACCACCCGGCCAGGCGCCTGCGGCGTTCCACGATGATCATGGGATCCCTGCCACAGGCGACGCACCCAGTGCCTGATGTAGCCGGGACGCCGCTCGATATAGGGAAAGTCGACCTTGTAGATCAGTGAGCCGTAACCAAATAGCCAGACTTCGGCAAGGTTGTCGAAATGGTTCATGTGCCGGTTGGCGGCAGTCGTGTCGGTGGACATGGCTCGGTTCTGCAGGGCTCGAGGGCGCCAGCCTAACCTGTGGCGCCTCCAGCCGGGAGACTGGCGTCGCTTGGCACAGGACGGCCGCGCTGTCCACGGATTTGACTGCTCGGACCCAGACAACAATCGATTCCAGTTACATTCCATTAACGGACCAAAAGGTACATTAATGGAATGTCGTGAGACATCACTCCCACCGTGTGGCGAGGTCCCCCTCCTCTTCCACACACCAAGATGGACCCCCCGAACCCGCAGACTCCCCTCTGCGGGTTTTTTCTGATGTTCCGCCTCGACAACCGGGGCGGCGATGCGACTCATGCCGAACGCGCCGGCGGGAAAATGTCATGACTGCAACTGGCCGCCAGGCCCGGTGCGCTCAACCCTGTACTTCGTCGACGACGCCGCACAGCTCCAGTCAGACGTAGGCCTCCACGGTCATGCGCTCGAATACGGGGGTCTGCCCCACGCGGATCGTCTGCAGGCAAGGATAGGTCACCGATCAGCCCGGGGCGCACCGGATGGTTTTCAATCCGGCAGCGATGGTTCCATTCACGCCAGCTCTTGTCGGTTACGCCAGGCACGCACGCCTGAGGCCCACACCTCATTGGAAATTTGCTCAAGCGCGCTGCGCGGTGCCTCGGCAAAATCATGTGCCACCCGGCAAACTCGCGCACGGTAATCGGCTGATTCGACAGCTCGACAAGCTGACCGTGCTGACGCGATTGCCTGATGCGCCAGTAGACGGCAGCCACCGCCACCGGCGGACCCTCGAAATACCGCAGGAACAGACCACGATGGTGCAGCAAGGCCCCGCTGGCCTGCTCTCTCGCTATTGAACGCACGCGCGTTCAGCAGCAACTTGTCCAGCTCACGAGCGCCCATCGCTCGCACCGCCACGTTTGATATACCACTGCCGCCAGATCTTCCACACCAGGCCCCAATCCCTTGAGCGACGCGATGCAGGCATCGAGCGCAGAACGCGAAGGTGCAGCAGCGTGACGGCACGGGCAAAGGCGCGCGCACCCACGACATCAGCAACGCGCGGGGAAGATATGGCCAGGGAAATGGGCTGCCCGCCCACCCGGTTCGCCCATGACCGATGGCAGGGCATGACTCCCAGACCATGCCGTGGGCCGCACGTCAGCACAAGCTGGGACATCACAGCCATTCGCCCCTGTGGAGGCCACCATGGGCCGGCTTGCCATTGCCCTTGCCCTTGCCCTTGCCATGCTCATCGCGGCCATCACGGCCCACGGCCCACGGCCACGACATGCACGTGCATGCCTCGTGCTCGATCCATACCGACTACGACGTGGATGTGCAGCCCGACAGCATCCTGTTCAGCCGTGCCGACGGCACGCCACGGGCGGTGCGCATGCACGACAGCAGACTGCAGGTGGATGGCGAGGCGCTGGCGGTCAGCGGGGTCTGGTTTTTCCGGGTCGGCCTGATGCTCAGGATCGTGGTGAACCAGAGGGGCCCGCAGGATTCGACCCCAAGACCTTCAGCGGACCGTTCCTGAGCTTTCTGGCGTTTGCGCCATTCCTGCTGCCACTGATGGTGCTCGAGATCTACCTGCGCACCCCAAAACAGCGGCGCCACCCCGGCGACCACTGGGCGATGGCGGTTGGGCTCGCGCTGCCGACGGTGCTGATGAGCGTCGGCATCGCCGCGGCCACGGCCTTCATGTGGTGGCCGCAGCTGCAGGCCTGACGACCACCTCAAGCCTGCCCGCTACGGGAACATCGTGCGCGTGAGAACGCACCGCACGCTGATACATCTGCCAGCCTGATTGCCGTGCTGCAGGCAGATGTGCTGATATCACCGCAGGGGCAGTGGCGCGGAGCGCCGACGGCTTGCGAATCAACCACGCTCCCCACCGTGCCGACAAGGCCGGTGCGCTGGCTGGCCTTGGCACAACATGGCATCACAGAGTCTCCCGATCATGAAGGATCGCACCCTCGGCGACGCCCCGCTTTCGCTGCGGCGGATCGCCGAGCAACTGGGCAACAAGCAGCTGAACACGCTGGTCGCCACCTATGGCGAATACAACGCGTCGCAGCGGCGCGTCATGTTCCTGATGATCGTCTCGGCCTGGACCCTTTACTGGGCCAGGTTCTCCGGCCCCGGTTCCGTACGCAACACGCTGCCGTTCGAGGCATCGTTGCTGCTGCCGTGGATGCCTCTGGCGCTGGTCTGGATGCTGGCCATTCGCTTCAGGCTGGTGCCGCGAAACGACCTGTCGGACGGCTTCGGTGCCGCGGCCAACATCCTCGGCATCGGCTTGATGCTTCACGTGGCCTGGAACATCTGCATCGCGATGGTCGTGGTGATGCCCTTCACCACCATCCTGGTCGCCATGCTGTGCACGGTGGCGGCCGTAGGCCTGGCCGCGCCGCAAGGCTATTGGGTCAGCCGGCCGGCCTTCATTCCGTTTGCCTTGCTGCTGCTTTGCGGCCTGCCACTGACGGTGAACCGCCTGCTCGCCACGCTGACCGAACTCTCGAACGCCGCCATCCAATCGCGCAGTGCGCAGGAACGCTTTCTGGCGATCATGAGCCACGAGCTGCGCACGCCGCTGAACACGGTGATCCACTCCTCCGCGCTGATCGACACCCATCACCTCCCTGGTGAAGATCTTGCCTTGCTGCGCGCCGTGCAAGTCAACGCGAACGCGCTGCTGCAGCGGGTGAACGAGGTACTGGACGTGACCGCGATCGCCGCCGGCCGGCTGCACATCCTGCGCCGGCCATACCTGCTGCATGGGGTACTGCGGCAGGTGCGCGAGATGATGATCCAGCCCGCCCAGGCCAAAGGCGTGCTGCTGCGGGTCAGCGAGGGCGCCTCGTCCGACGTGCACCTGATGGGCGATGCCGCGCGACTGGAACAGGCGCTCACCAACCTGCTCACCAATGCCATCAAGTTCACCCCGGCTGGCGGTATCGTGAGCCTGGAGGTGACCACCACGGCGCAGTCGCTGCGCTGCGTGGTCAGCGACACCGGGATCGGCATCGCCGACGTCGACAAGCAGAGCGTGTTCGAACCCTTTTTCCAGGCCGGCGTCAAACCTGCGCACACCAGCGCCCACGGCGGTGTCGGGCTGGGCCTGCACATCGCGTGAAGAGCTTTTGCGACCTCTCCGGCGGCAGCATCGAGCTACGCGACCGACCCGGTGGTGGAACCATCTTCAGCATGGAGCTGCCCCTGATTCCGGCCAACCCGCACGCGCGGTCGCTGGCCGAAACCGAAACCGTCAGCTCCCTGGATGCCCACCGCCAGCACGTGCGCCCACTGACCTGCCTGGTGGTGGACGACAACGAGCCCAACCGCGAGATTACCGGCCAGCTGCTGCGTCGCGCCGGTCACCAGGCATTGTTCGCGGCCGACGGCAGGCTGGCGCTGGAGCTGCTGCGCGGCGGCCAGCACGTCGACCTGGTGCTGCTGGACATGCATATGCCGGGTCGCTCGGGCATGCAGGTGCTGGGCGAGCTTCGCGACGAACCCGTCGCGAGCAAGCCGGCTGTCGCCGTGGTCAGCGCGGACTCCGACCCGGAAGTGGTCGAGCGAGCGATCGGCCTGGGCGCAATCGCCTATCTGACCAAGCCGATCATGATTCCTCGGCTGCTCGGCCTGCTGGAAAGGGTCGCCGGGCAGACTGCCCAACGCATCGTCACCCACTTCGCGAAGAACCCCGGGGCGGTCGATGGGCCACTGTCCATCGACCTGTTTCGACGCCTGTGCAGCGCCGGCGAGGTCGCCCGCTACCTGCACATGAGCGATGCCGGGCTCGAGCGCAGCTGGGCACAACTGTGCGCAGCCAGTGACGTAGAAGCGCGAAGCTCGTGCATCCACGATTTGAAAAACGTGTTCCTCGCCATTGGCCGCCACAGCGGGGTCACCGCGTGCAGCCGGCTGCACCGCGTATGGACGGCCGGCGGCGATGCAGGAAACGCGCTGACCAGGCTCCGGGCAGAGGTGGCAAGCACGCGTGCCTACCTGGCCGCGCAACCCGAGTTTCTCAAGCTCTGAGCAAGTGCCGCTGCAACGCGCCATCCGGGCGCACTTCCAGCGCTTCACCGTGATCGCGCCAGTCGCTCAACACGATGCGCTGAGCCGACTCGCCATCCGGCAGCTTGAACCGATGGTGGTCGGGCCGATGGGTACGACCATGGATCAGCCGGCCCACTCCCTGCGTCTGCATCAGCGTGATTACGGCCTGGGCACTCACGTCGGACAGCGGCAGGCCGTCAGCCGTCTGCTGCCACTGGCCATCGACACTCTCCTGCCGCCCTGCTGGTACGCATCCTCAGCCAGAACCCTTCGGAGGCCTGCAAGAAAGGCTGCTGAGCGATCGTCCGACATCGCAACCCCAGCGCAGAAGCTGACAAGGGCGCCAGCCCGCCGTGCATGCAACCCCGACGCCTTGGGTGGCCAGGGATCTCTCCAGGTCAACTCGACATGAAGATGGATCACCGCATCACCGCTACGCGTCGCGCTCGGAAGGACCTCCGTCTCAGCGCCTGATCACACGGAGCACGCGGATATCCAGTCCTGGCGCAGCGCGGGTCACGCCGTAGCGAGATGGCCACGCCCACGCCAAAGAGCAAGCGCCACCCAGGCGATCACGGCGCCAAGCAAAGCCAGCGCCATGTCTCTCTGCGCATCCCACACATCGCCCTGGGTGCCAAGATAGGCCTGGCCCAGATCGCCACCGAACGCGCTGGCCGCCAGCCACTCGATCAACTCGTATACCGCCGACAGCGCCTCCAAAAACAGCACCGGCATCAGCCATCGCCAGACGCCACGAGGAGGCGCTTGCGCGTCGAACAACTCGGCCGCCAGCGGCAGCAGCAGCAAGCCGAACAGGAAGTGCACCAGACGATCGTAGTTGTTGCGCCGGAACCCAAGCAATGCATCCAGCGATTCCCCGGTCAGCGCGTGCACCGCACGGTCGTAAGGCACCAGCGAATACGTGTAATGCGCACCGACCTCATGCGCGCACAGAAACAGGAACAGCAGCGTATAGGCCAAGTTGGAAAAGCGCAGGCGATGCACCGTAATCACGAACAACGGCACGACCGCGAATACCATGAGATTTTCGAGCAACCAGTCCTCGCGAAACCAGGGCCTGATCGCCAGCGCCAGCCACAACAGCAGAAAGCCGATCAGCAAGGCCAGCGGATAGGCTTGGCGATGGCGACTTTGGCTGGCTGGGGACATGGGCGTATTCATCCCGCACCGCCAACCGGATGTCAACGAGCGGGCCCGGTTGATGCACAACTGATCAGCGCCGTGGGCCAATCCACGCCCTAACGACCCGAGCGACCACCGGAATGCCCCGCCCCGGGCTGTTCCGCCCGGCAAGAAGCAGTCACCACCAGCGCCGGGGAATGAAGCTGCAGCTCCAGCTCGTTCACGCTGCCCCACGGAAGGATCGGCGAGTTCTGCCTCTCATCCGGCGGATTGTCTGGCAGTCCGTCGGACCACCCGCCGCAGCCCACCAGAGGCAATAACGGGCGTCGATGCAGCCAGGCGAGACAGACTTCCGAGATGGTGCCGGCACGACCACCGATCACCAGGCAGGCGTCACCGGAGAGGGCCATCAGCAGGTTCCTCGCATCACCCATGCCGCAGGGAATGACCACCGATGCGGGCCCGTCTGGCTCTGGCATCTCATCGGCGGTGACGATACGACCACCAGTCCATCCGCCGCCTGGGCACGCTGCGCGGCGACACGGGTCGCCGGGCTGCCGCATCCGCTGATCGCGGTGATTCCCACGCGAGCCAGTAGTTCACCCGCGTCACCCGCCAGCTCAAAGGCTTTCGAACCCGGCCGGCACTACCCAGTACACAGACCTGAGGCCGGCGAAATCCAGTAGACATGTGATTCCTTTCCACCGAGAGAACGAAAAAATGGGTCGATTGCCAACGACGTCGTCATCGCAGTGAGGAGCCATCAACCCGCGTCACTGCGTTATCGCGCCAACGCAAAATCAATCGCTGCACACACCGCCGCCGCCTGGGCGGCGTTGCATTGCACGGGGTTGACCCGGGGGCTGTCGGGATAGACCTCGGTGGTGGTCTTGTAGGTCGCGTCGGTGATGCTTGCGCAAAGACCGAGCTGCTTGAGCGGGTACTGGATGACGCCCGGCGCGACCATCGGCGAGCCGATGATCTCGCCCCGCGCATCGGCGGGCGCAATATGGGTGATCTTTGCCACCGCGGCGATCACCGCCTGCTGAAATTCGGGTTGCGGACGCTCGCTATCGTCGACCAGGTAGAAGCCGTCGGGAATCTCGCCCGGCTCATGCGCCACACCGTCGCGGGCGGCCAGCGCGGGACGGAAGTCGGACTCGTCGCTGTCGGTGGTTTCGTGCAGATCGACGTGCACCAGCACCCGATCGCGAAACGGCGCGACCAGGCGCATCAGGGCCGCGGATTCCTGCGCCAGGCTGTTCTCGTGGAAGGAACGATTCGGGTCCACCGCGTTCGCGTTCCACCGGTGGATCCGCTCGTAGGCCCAGGGACTGACACACGGCGCCACGATCAGATTGACCCGACCTTCATAGCCTGCCGCATGCTGGTCGAGGAACCGCAGCGCCCCGTGCACGCCACTGGTTTCATAACCATGCACGCCGCCCGTCACCAGCACGCAGGGCAGCTCGTCGCGCCACGCGCGATTCTTCAGCGCAAGCAGCGGATAGCTTTCGGGGGCGACATCAAGGCGACCGTACTCCACCACATCGAAACGCGAGCGCTGGGCTTCGATGATGCTCAACACGTCTTCCTTGTAGCTGCGTTTGACAGTCTGCCGCGAACGCCAGTCGGCGACTTCCTGCGCGCCCCAGGGACGTCCGGGGGTACCGATCGGATAGGGGGCATGAGTCCTCATCGCATCGCTCGCTTGTCGTGGCGGCAGGTAAGCGAGCCACTCTAGCACTGGTGTGAAATGGCGACGACGATGCCAGAGTCACCGCACCAGGCAAGCCAGGTGAATACGAAGACCGACCTGGAGCCGTAGAGTGCGGGCACCGGGAATCACCGGGATTTCACTGGGTCATCCGCTCCAGCCTGCCAGCAGCTTCATGCCAGCACCCTGCATCCACCACGACCCGCGAGCAAGTATCTCCAGCATGAGCGTGAATCATTCACCCCACTCCCTGTTCCACTCGCTGCGCGCCGCCGGCAAGATCGCGCTGATGTCGCTGGCCAGCCTGCTGCTGATGCCGCTGCAGTGGGTGCTGATGCGCTTCACCCGCGGGCGGGCGGCCTTCGTGCTGCCGCGGCTGTGGTTTGGCTGCCTGCGCCGGGCGCTGGGTATCCGGGTCGAGGTGATCGGTACGCCGCGTGCGGGGGGTGGCACGGTCTTTGTGGGCAACCATGTTTCGCACTTCGACATCGTGCTGCTGGGCAGCCTGCTGCGCGCGCGCTTCATTGCCAAGGACGACATGGAGCGCTGGCCCGGCATGCGCATGGTGGGCGAGCTGGCGCAAACGCTGTACATCAGCCGTTGTCGTCGCGATGCGGCCAGCGTCGCGGCAGCCCTCGCTGCGCAGATGCGCCCGGACCACGACATGGTGCTGTTCGCCGAAGGCACCACCTCTTCCGGCAAACACGTCGCGCCGTTCAAGTCGAGCCTGTTCTCGTTGCTGCTGGGCCGGCCGGCCAGTGGCCCGGCGTGGATGCTGCAGCCATTCACCCTGGACCTGTGCAGCGTCGACGGACGCACGCTATCGGCCGGCGGCGACCGCGACGGCTACGCTTTTCATGGCGACATGCAGGCCGGCGCACACGTCCAGCGGTTCCTGCGTTTGTCGGGTGCCGTGGTGCGGGTGGTGTTCCATCCGCCCATCGCCATGGCGACCGGGGTCGATCGCAAGACGCTGGCAGCGCAGGCGCATGCCATGGTGGCGTCCGGGCTGTCGCCGTGCGCGTCGGCGACCGACGCGCACGGCGTACGCCACGGCTAGCGGGCGGGCACAGGGCTTCAGCATGCAGACCGGCTTGCACGACGCGCCAGCTGGCGCCTGTTTCACACGGCCGCGCGCATCAACGTGATTGCGTCCACACCTGCTCGATATCGTGCTTCACCGCCTCCTCCAACCCCGCCGTGGGCACGTCCTGCATGCCGTGTACGCAACCATGCCGCATGCCGGCGTAATCCCCGTCGTGGCGAAACGTCACCGACCAGTGGACGCGGCCCGCGCTCGGCAGCTGGTAGTCCCCCTCGTAAGTAAACCCGTTGCTGGTCTTGCCGGCGATGTCTGCCATGGCGGAACTCCTTGCGCGAAATCGCCTTGCAGCATAGGCCTTTACCGCTGACAAAGGCCGATGCCCGCTGCCGTCGAGATCACGGCGGCCAGATGCAAGCCTCAGGACAGGCCTTCAGCCTTATCGGACTCGTCACGAATGGACGACTACCATCGGGTGATCGCGCAACACCTTGGCACGTGGCTAACCATTGAAGGAGAGACCGATGCACAAGATTCCTACGGGTACCTGGGTCGTGGTGGCCGATGGCACGCAGGCGCGCCTGTTTCACAACGTCGGCAAACACGACACGCTGCACTTGAAGCAGGAGGATTTGATCAAGCCCGACGCGATTGGCGCGCAAGGCCAGGGACCGTCCGGTCACCGCCCGGTTGAGTCAAGTCACGAACAGACCGATGAGGCCACGTTCGCCAAGCTGCTCGCCCATCGGCTGAACGCGGCCGCGTTGACGCAGGCGTTCGAGCACCTGTTCCTGGTCGCCGACCCGAAGACGATGGGCGAGATTCGCCCCCAGCTGCACAGTGAAACCAGCAAGCGGATCAGCGGCGAGTTGACCAAGACGCTGACCAACTCGACGCTGGAAGAGATCGAGAAGGTTCTGAAGGCGAACGAATAACGGCGCCAAGGCCTCGACCCGCCGACCAGGCAGCGATCCGAAAGGTCAGCTGCAGCTGCGGCCAGTGGTTCAATGAGGCGGACCATTTTCGACGCCAGCCATCAACCACAGGAGCAACCCATGCCGGGCACAGCCGTGCAATGCACCATGGTTTCCGTGGTCGTGATCCGGGGCCACGGCGCTGATGCCGAGGTGCTGTTGCTGCGCCGGGCACAGGCCCACCTCCACGGCCTGTGGACTTATGTCGCCGGCCATATCGAAACCGGCGAGAAGGCCTGGCAAGCCGCCTTGCGCGAACTGCATGAAGAAGCCGGGCTGCGTCCGTACGCTCTCTATTCCGCCGACCGCTGCGAAACCTACTACGACGTGCGCGAAGAATGCATCGCCGTGGTGCCCGCCTTTGTCGCCTTCGTCGATGCCGACGCATCGGTCCAGCGCGACCGGGAAAACGACGCGCATCTGTGGCTCCCGCTTGAGGCGGCCGTCTCACGCCTGGCCTTCGGCGGCCAGCGCGAGTTGTTCGACCAGGTCCGCAGGGAATTCATCGAGCGGACACCGCCGCCGGCCCTGCGGATACCGATGACCGGTACAACCACGGCGTGAGGGCCGGGCCGGTTTCGCCACGGCAAGCACGCTGCCGAAACCGCGCCATGCGCCCGCTGCCTGAGCCCTGGCTTTCTCGATCAGCCACCGGCCAGTCGGATGGCCACGAACATCACGACTACACCAAGCATGGTCATGACGGTAGTCAGCGCCCTTGGATGATCATGGTAGCTCTCGGGCACCAGATCGCTGGCGCCGATGTAGAGAAAGAACCCGGCGAAGGCCGCCAGACCCAGTCCTAGCATGGGCCCCTGCAGCGTGAACATCAGGGTTGAGGCTGCCCCGACGACGGGCGCAATCGCGTCCAGCAACAGCCATCGAAAGGCCGTCCGTTTGCTGCCCTTGTTCTTGAGAATCAGGCCGACCGTGTTGATGCCGTCTGAAAAATCGTGGACCAGCACGGCCACGGCAACGACGGTACCCACGGTCGCGGAGACCTTGAACGCCAGTCCGATGAAGAATCCATCAAGGAAACTGTGAACACACAGGCTCCCGGCGCCCAGCTCGCCACGTCGTTCCGTACGCCCGCGCTCGCCGTCGTGTCCGCCATGCAGTGCGACGACACGGTCCAGGACCATGTAGGCAAGGAAGCCCGCCGTGAGTACCGCCATCGTGCCTGGCACACCAAAGCGTCCTGCGCTCAGTGCGAGCGATTCCGGAATCAGGTTGAACAGCACGACACCCAGCACCGCGCCACCGCTGAAACCGAGGATCAGGTGCAGGCGGTCGCGGAAGCGCAGGGCAAACACGCCACCCGTGAGGGTCGAGACGAACGTCGCAAGGCTCACCAGCAGAACGGTCATGCTCAGGTGCATAGCTTGACCCTCAAGCCTGGCCCACCCACCCGCACCCTCAAGGCCATCATGGCGGTGATACCCGCGCGAAATAAAACCTGCTTGCTCCGTGGTACACGAGCACGTTCCTGTGAAAGAGGGATGAAACGGGTGGAAAGTCGCCACCGCAACCATCAGCAGATGGTGACAGATAAGACCAGATGCAAACCGGTGCGGTGGAGGCCGGGCCAAGTTTCTCAGAAAATGCACCCTGGATCTGGCCGCATTTACCTGCGCCCCTGGTCAAGCTGACGCTGGTTGACCAGGGGCGCCGGCCAACCATGATGCGGGGATACCGCGCACCGCGCGGACGCCAAACCACCGTCGCGCGCCAGCGCGTTCCCACGCCACCCTGCGCCGTTTCCGCCCACAGCCGCAGCGCGCGATCGAGATTGCACTTGCCGCTGCCATGGGCAGCCGTTGCCAGGTTCAGCCGATCCAGCGGCAACACCAGCGAACACGGCGATCGGTAGTTGGCCATCGCCAGTGTGGTCAGCAGGTGAGCCTTCGCGATCCATTGCGCTTCAGAAACGATAGGGCGAATGTCCACTTTTCGAAAAGGTTCACCCCGTGCTGGCGAGGGATTTGCGCCCTGCTGCCGTCAAAGCGAGTCGAAGCAAGAAAGCGTCAGGTTCATTTACGGCACGTGGACTCGCGAGCGCGCCCGGTTATCCACTACCTGCAACGCCGGAGCTGGGCGCCGTACTCGCGAGCGAGGTGGTCGACCTCATCGGCGGTCTGCAGCAGGTGACGGTCATGCCGCCACTGGCCGCTGCGGTAGCCACCGATGCCTTCGTGGTAGGCCAGGTACAGGTGTCGTGGATCCCACTTCGAGATGCCCAGCTCGCGATGGATGCGGTCGGTGTACCAGCCGAGGAAATCGAGCGAGTCGTCCATGTCCTTGCGGCTCTTGAACCAGCGGCCGTTCTCCTTCCGGTACTCCTGCCACACCGGATCCTGCGCCTGCGCGTAGCCATAGGCGGTGGACCGGCGCGGCAGCGGAATGAACAGGAACCGCGGCCGGGCCGGGCGCGCCTTCTCGCGGAAGCCGGATTCCCGTTGCACGAACGCCATCAGCACGTTGACCGGGGTGCCCCAGCGCTTCTGCGCATCGCGTGCATCGCGGTACCAGCCCGGGTACTGGTCGAAGACCTGGCAGATATCCTGGCTGTTGCGGGGCGGCGCGGTGGCGCACCCACCCAGAGCCAGCAAGCCCACCGCAAACAGAGCCCGGCCGAGGCGGCGGGCCATCGTGGCGTTCCATGCTCTGATCATGGCCGCAGGGTAGCAGCCGATGGGCGTGCGGTGACTCGTGGCGGGCATGACGGGAAATGTTCTCCACATTTTTGGTGCGTCTCAGAACCCGTAGTCAGCAACACAGCGGCCGTCGCGCGGCAGGTTGTCGAACGTATCCAGTCCATCGAAACGGTCGATGGGAATCCTCGCCACGGTGTCGGGCTCGGCCAGCCGGAGGTTCACCGCGATACGGCGACGCCCCGCTTCGTCCGTCTCACAACCGCGCCAGCAAACCACGCAGCCGCACAGCGGGCAGAAGTGGAACGCGATGGCCTTGCCTCGAACATAAGCCTGCGTGTGCCCCGATACGCGAATGCCCTCATCTTCGTAGCCGTAGGCCCAGAGCACGCCGTAGCGCCGGCAGACCGTGCAATTGCAGGCCGTGGCGCTGTCGGGCTGGCCGTTGAACTGCCAGCACACCGCGCCGCAGTGGCATGAGCCTTCGATCATCGTTGTTTCCCGTGGTCTGCAAGCATGATAGACAAACCCGGGCCGGCCGGACACGGCTGAATCGCATTGAACGGGGCGGCGGCATGCCCCTGACACCATGCCGCCGCGTTGGGCGCGGCCATCGGTCGCATCACCCACTCGGGTTATGCTTGCGGGCCCGCCGCCTGCCTCGCCGGAACGACCCGATCCATGCGTATCCTGGTTGCCGAAGATGAACCCAAGGCCCGCCGCTACCTCGCGCAGGGGTTGGGTGAGCACGGCTTCACCGTCGAGTTGGCGGAAGACGGGAACAGCGCCCTGACCCTGTTGCGCGAGCATGAATTCGATGTGGTCGTGCTGGACGTGATGTTGCCGGGGCGTGATGGCTGGAGCGTCGTCAAGGCCTTGCGTGCCGAAGGAAACCGCACGCCGGTGCTGTTTCTCACCGCGCGCCATCACGTTGAAGATCGGGTGCGAGGCTTCGAACTGGGTGGCGACGACTATCTGGTCAAGCCGTTCGCCTTCGCCGAACTGCTGGCACGATTGCAGAACCTGGTGCGCCGCTCCGAGCCCGCGGTGGCGGCCGCGACGATCGAAATCGGCGACCTGGTCATCGATGCGCTGCGGCACGAAGTTTCGCGTGCCGGCCAAGCACTGCAGCTGACCCCGAAGGAATACGCCTTGCTGCTGCTGCTGGCCCGTCACCGCGGCCGGGTGCTGTCGCGCACCTTGATTGCCGAGAGTGTCTGGGGCGTGTTCTTCGACACACAGACCAATGTCGTCGATGTTGCCATCCGGCGTTTGCGCGCCAAGCTCGACGCCCCCTTTGCCCAGCCCATGCTGCAGACGGTTCGCGGGGTGGGTTACCTGTTGGACTGCCATGCGGATTGAAACAGGAACATCCTGGCGTTCGGCTTCGATCGGCACACGCCTGACCCTGCTCTATACCCTGATGGCGCTGCTGGCGGTGGCGCTGTTCGCCGGCGTCACCGACTGGCGTCTGGCCACCAATTTCAGCCGCGAGCAGGTGCGCTTCCTGCAATCGAAAGTGGCGGAATTGCAGACCGATCTGGACGACGCCAACGGTGACCCGCAGGGTCTGCTGGCGGAAATCGCCAAGGAAACCGGGGAATCCCGGTTGCGCCAGTACCAGGCGCGGGTGCTGGGTATCGGCGGCCAGGTCCTGGGCGAGACCCCGGGGATGGCCGACGTGCTGCCTTCGCGGATCTTTCCAACGCTGGGCAGCATTCCTGATTCGATCAAGCAGGTGCGCGTCGGGCCGCGGGTGTTTGTGCTGATCTCCGTTCCGCTGGCAGGGCATGGCGGTGCGCCGTCCGTGCATTTGCAGTTTGCGCTCGATGTGACGCGTGACGACGCTCTGCTGACCGACTTCCGGCGTGCGCTGGCTCTGTCATTCCTGTTGCTGGCGCCGTTGCTGCTGCTGGCGGGGCGCTGGATTGCAGGGAGAGGCCTGGCGCCGTTGCGACGGATCAGTGGCGCCGCGCGTGCGATCACCCCCGCGGACCTGTCCGCACGGTTGCCGCTCACGCCACCGTGGCCAAGCGAACTGGATGAACTGGTGCAGGTCTTCAACGCCATGCTCGGGCGCATCGAGGAGGCGTTTGGACGGCTATCCCGCTTTTCCGCCGACCTCGCGCACGAACTGCGCACGCCGCTGGCCAACCTGAGTGGGGAGCTGGAGGTGTGCCTGATGCGGCCACGCGGTGCCGACGATTACCGCGTGGCGCTGGAATCCGGCCTGGAGGAGTGCCGGAGGCTGCACGTGCTGGTCGAAAACCTGTTGTTCATGGCGCGCGCCGAACACGCCGAGCAGGCCCTGCGGCGCGAGAGCTTCGAGGCCCACCAGGTGTGCACCTGGGTGGTCGAGCAGCTAGCGCCGGGTGCGACTGCACGTGGCGTGGGCCTGCGCGTGGCAGGCGATGCCACGATGCACGCCGATCCGCTGCTGTTTCGCCAGGCACTGGCCAACCTGCTGAGCAACGCGATCCGTCACTCCGCTGCCGGCAGCGAGGTTGAGATCCGCGTGGCGGTGGTTGCCGGCGGGGTCGAGATCCGTGTCCGCGACCAGGGTGAAGGCATCGCGGCACCCCACCTGCCGCATCTGTTTGACCGCTTCTACCAGGCCGACAGTGCGCGGCAGCGCGCTGCAGGCCAGGGTACCGGACTGGGTCTGTCGATCGTCAAGGCGATCATCGAGCTGCATCGCGGCAAGGTGCAGGTTGCGAGCGAGCCCGGCGCGGGTACCACGGTGAGCATGTACTTCCCGGCACATGGGATGCGGGTGCCAGGCCTGTTGCCGGAGGAGTCGCATGCAGGCTGATTGGACGCGGCTGTCCCATCGGGCGTTCCTGGCCGGGGTGATGCTCAAGGGCATCGATGGTGTGCTGGAGTTGCTGGGTGGCGCCGCGCTGCTGCTGACCACCCATCCGCTGATCCTCCACACCGTGGCCTGGCTGACCCGGGCGGAACTGATCGAGGATCCCGGTGATTTCGTCGCCAACCAGCTGGTTCACCTGGTACAAAGGTTTTCCGTCGGCACCCAGTATTTTGCTGGCATCTACCTGATTGCCCATGGCCTGCTCAAGGTTGGCCTGGTAGTCGGGTTGCTGCGCGGATGGCGCCGGTCGTATCCGCTGGCCTTGGCCGTGTTGATGGCGTTTATCGGCTACCAGTGCTACCGGCTGACGCAGACTGCCTCAATGCTGCTCGGACTGCTCACCGTGATTGATGTCCTGGTGGCACTGCTGATCGCGCGGGAGTGGCGACAGCATGGTCGTCAACCGCTGCGTGGCGGCCAGCCTCAACGCTGAACCCAGCGTCCGCGCGTGACGCGGCATCGAGCGGATCAGCGCCGAGGCATGCTCCGCAGATGACAGGATTGTCATCGAATCGATCGGCTTTCATCGGGATCGCCCGACTAGGCTGATCCCATGAAAACGCTTGCCACCCCATCGGTCATGGCCGGGCTGCTGTCGCTGGCTCTGGCCGGATGCGCCGCCGTGCCAGCCCTGCGCACCCCGGATTTGCGCCAACAAGCGCATGTACTGGCATCGTGGCAGCTGGATGATCCCGGTCTTGCCGCCGCCGAGGCGCGCATGGGTTTGCCGGCCACGACCGGTGCCACATGGACGCCGGATCGCATCACGGTCGCGGCCTGGTACCTCGATCCGGCGCTGGCCGCGGCACGCGCCGCCTCCACCCGCGCCGCAGCCGATGCCGCGGTCGCTGCCCAACGCCGCAATCCCACCCTGCAACTGAGTCCCGAGAAGGTGTTCAGCGGAGTCACCACGGGTTCCCCGTGGACGGTAGGCGTCGCGCTGCTGCTGCCGCTGCTGCATCCCGGTGAGGCGGCGGCCCGTCGTGACGTGGCAACCGCCGATACCGCAGCCGCCCGTGACCAGCTCGCGCTGGCGGTGTGGCAGAGCCGTGCGCGAGTGCTGGCTGCCTTGCGCGGAACCCTGCTGGCTCGCCAGGCGCAAGCATTTGCCAAGACTGTCGTGCAGGACCGCCGAGCCTACCTGCAAAGTGTGCGGCAGCGTGTGCTGGCCGGTGCCGACGCGCGTGACACCGAGCTTGCCGCCGAACTCGAACTGCAGCGTGCCGAGGCTGGTCTTGCAGAACGGCGTGCACAGCGTGACGCGGCAGAGCAGTCGCTCGCCGCGGTACTCGGCATGCCCTGGTCCGCCCTGGCCGATGCCCGACTCGGCTGGCCCGACCTGGATACGCCACCGGCACCCGCGGCACTGCCGTCCAGCGCGCTGGCCGAGGACGCCGCATGGAACCGGCTCGACCTGGCGGTGTTGCTGGAGCGCTACCGGGTCAGCGAGGCGCAGTTGCGCCTCGCCGCCGGCACCCGCTACCCGGCCCTGTCGGTGGCACCGGGCTACAAGTACGACCGTGGCGATCGTCTGTTTTCCTTCGGCCTGAATGTCGAGCTGCCGCTGTTCCACGGTGCCGGCGCGCGGATCAGGGCGGCCGTCGCCGCCCGCGACGAAGCAGCCGCGAACGTCCGTGCGCGGCAGATGACGATACTCAATGCGCTGGATGCGGCTCGCGCCGACTACGCCGGTCGCTATGCCGCCTGGCAGCAGATGAAGGCCGCAGCCAGGATGGCCCGGCTGACCGCCGAGCGTGCGCGGGCGCAGCGACTGTCCGGCCAGATCGGCCGCGGCGCCGAGTTGTCCACCCGGGTCGCTGCCTCGGCGGCGGCCCTGGCCGCCAACGACGCGTTGTCGCGCGCCCTGGATTCGCTCGGACATCTCGAGGATGTATTGCAGCATCCGATCTGGCCCGCGAGCCGGCTCACGAGCCTGCCGACCAGCGCTTCCCCTTCCCCTGCGATATCTGCCGACGAGGCTTCCCATGCGCATCGCTCCTGATTGGCGCCGCTACACGGCAACCCTGGCCGGCATCGGCCTGGCGTGCTCACTCTCGACCCCGCTGCTGGCGGCGATGACCGGCACGGTGGTGTTGACACCGGCCAGCGTGAGCGCCAGTGGTATCCAGCTAGCCACGCTGTCGGCCGCCATGCAGACAGCCCAGGTGCAGGGCGTGGCCACGGTGCTGGATCCGCAACCGCTGCTGACGCTGGCCGCCCATCTGCAGTCGGTGCAGGCCAGGGTCCGGGCCGCTGATGCCGCCGCGGCCGCGGCCGTTGCGCAGGCCAAACGCTCACAAGCGCTTTATCGGCACGGTGAGAATACTTCCCTGCGCGACATGCAAGCCGCTCAGGCGGCCGCGTCGGCCGCCCAGGCGCAACGCATGGTGGCGCGCGCCGAAGAAGCCGCCGCGCGCAGCGGTGCGCGCCCGCAGTGGGGGCAGGTGCTGGCACGAATGGCCAGCTCCGGCCCGCAGGCACTGAGCGAGTTTGCCGATGGCCGGGCCAGCCTGCTTGAGGTTGCTTTGCCAAACGGCACGCTGGCGCCGGCCGGCAAGATCATCAGCGTCAGCAACGCTGACGGCGTGCCGCTGCAGGCGACCCTGCTCGGCCCATCGCCCCGCACCGATGCCGTGGTGCAAGGCCCGACCTTTTTCTATCGCACCACCGCACAGGGACTGCGCAGTGGCCAGCGCCTGGAGGCCACCGTGCCGTTGGGTCTGGCATCACATGAGGGTGTCGACGTGCCGGCTGCCGCCGTGATCTGGTATGCCGGTCTCCCCTGGGCCTACGTGGAGACCGGCAGCGGGCACTTCCTGCGTCGCCCGCTGGACCAGCAACGCGATGCGCAGGGCTGGTTCCAGGCCCGTGGCTTCCGTGCAGGTGAAAAGGTCGTTGTTCGCGGTGGCGAACTGCTGCTGTCGCAGGAGATGCAGCCGCCGCCGGGTGCCGCCAAGCCGGCAGGAGATGGCGACGATGACTGAGTTTCACGCCATCCCGTCAGCCAGCGTATTGCGCCATCGGCAGTGGCCCTGCGTCGCACCGAACGACAATCAAGCCGGACCCTCATCATCATGTTGAACGCGATCGTCCGCACCGTCATCCGCTTCCGCGGCGTCACGATCGCGTTGGCCGTGCTCGCCGTGGCCTATGGCGTGCTCGCGCTGGGCCGGGCCCGGCTCGACGTGTTCCCCGAGTTTGCCCCGCCCCAGGCGATCGTGCAGACCGAAGTCCCCGGCTTCTCGCCGAAACAGGTTGAAACCCTGGTCACCCAGCGGATCGAGAATGCGCTGGCCGGTGCCAAGGGCCTGGTGAACATGCGTTCGAAGTCGCTGCAGGGACTGTCGATGATCACCCTGACCTTCCGCGCCGGCAGCAATCTCTCCGAGGCGCGGCAGACCGTCAGCGAACGCTTGCAGCGCACCGCCGCCGCGTTGCCGGGCGCCGCCAGGCCGCCGGTGCTGCTGCCACTGTCGTCATCGGCCGGCATCGTGCTGACGATCGGCATCACCTCGCCGACGCAGACGCCGATGCAGTTGCGCACGCTGGCCGACTGGACACTGAAGCCGCAACTGCTGGGCGTGCCCGGCGTGTCCGACGTGAACGTGTTCGGTGGCGCCCTGCGTCAGTTGCAGATCCAGGTGAATCCGCAGGCGCTGGCGCGCTACGGGCTGTCGTTCCAGGACGTGATAGCGGCGGCCCGGCGGGCCACCGGCCAGACCGGCGGGGGCTTCGTCTCGAATGCGAATCAACGCATCGTGCTGGCGCCGAGCGGTATGGCAGTGACCCCGGCCGAGGTCGCGGCGGTGGCACTGCACAGTCACGATGGTGCGGTGTTGCGACTGGGTGACGTCGCCACGGTAAGCAATGGCGCCGCGCCCGCGGTGGGCGCCGCCTCGATCATGGGCAAGAGCGGCGTGATGCTGGTGATCGACGAGCAGTACGGCGCCGATACCGTTCGCGTTACCCAGGCACTGGATCAGAAACTTCAGGCGCTGCAACCGGCGCTGACGGCCCAGCACGTCACGCTCTATCCGGCGCTGTTTCGGCCTGCCAACTTCATCCATGCGGCGGTGAGTCACCTGCGCAATGCCTTGCTGATCGGCGCGGCCCTGGTCATCGTGGTGTTGTTCCTGTTCCTGCGCAATGCGCGCGCGGCGCTGATCTCCGCGGTGGCGATTCCGTTGTCGCTGCTCACCGCCGTGGTGGTGCTGGAGCGCTTCGGGCTGGGGCTCAACACGATGACCCTGGGCGGGCTGGCGATCGCCATCGGTGAGGTAGTCGACGATGCGATCGTCGATGTGGAGAACATCGTGCGGCGCTTGCGGCTGAACCGGCTGGAGGCGTCGCCGCTACCGGCAGCGAAGGTGGTGTTGTTGGCCTCGCTGGAAGTGCGCAGCGCGGTGGTCTACGCCACCTTCATCGTGGCCCTGGTGTTCGTGCCCGTGCTGACCTTGTCCGGTGTCGCCGGCAGCCTGTTCGCGCCGCTGGGTATTGCCTACATCGCGTCGATCATGGCCTCGCTGCTGGTGGCGCTGACCTTGACGCCAGCGCTGACCCTGCTGCTGCTTCGCGGTAGCGAAGAAGCTCCCGAGCCACGGATCCAGCAAGCCATCAAGCAGCGTTATGCACGATGGCTGACGCGCATGGAAGGCCATCCACGAGCCATTCCGGTGATGGTTGCCGTGCTGTGCGTGGCTTCGCTGCTGGTGCTGCCGTTTCTGCAAGGCCAGTTCCTGCCGCAGCTGCGCGAAGGGCATTACATCGTGCACATGCGACTGGCGCCCGGCGCCTCGCTGCAGGCGTCGCAGGATCTCGGCACGCATGTCACCCAGTCGTTGTTGAGCATTCCCGGCGTGCGTTCGGTGGCGCAACGCACGGGCCGGGCGACCCGGGTGGCCGACCCTTCACCCGCATTTGCCAATGAGTTCGAGGTTGATCTGAAGCCGCTGTCCGGTTCGGGACAGCAGCGCGTACTCAATGAGATCCAGCAACATCTGAGCGCATTCACCGGCGCCAGCTTTTCCGCCAACACCTTCCTGACCGAACGCATTCACGAGACGATGTCCGGCTATACCTCGCCGGTGGTGCTGTCGATCTATGGCAACAACCTCGATCAACTGGACCGCAAGGCCCAGCAGGCGGTGGCGATCCTGTCCAAGCTGCCGGGTGCCGGCAATGTGCAGGTCGCCGCGCCGCAAGGTGAGCCGCAACTGTCGATCCGCCTGCGCAACGACGTGCTGGCCCGATACGGAATCGCGCCAGCCGACGTGTTGCAGACGCTGCAGACCGCGTATGCCGGGTTGCGCGTGGGCCAGGTGCTCGACGGCAGCCGTGTGTTCGATGTCGAGGTGATCCTGCCACCGGCGATGCGCAGGAGCCCGACCGCGGTCGGGCAATTGCCGATCGCCGCGCCCGACGGCCGGCAATGGCCGCTGTCCGATCTGGCGGATATTTCGATGAGCCAGGGACGCTACATGATCCTGCATGAGGGTGGTCAACGGGTTCAGGTCATCACGATTCAGTTGAAGGGGGTCAACGCGGGTGTTTTCGCCCAGCGCGCGCAAAAGGCCTTGGCGCAGGGCATGAAATGGCCTGCCGGCACCTACCCGGTATTCGGCGGCGACGCCGCGGCGCAGTCGGCCGCCACCCATCAGCTGCTGATGCACAGTGCGCTGGCTGCGGCCGGCGTGGTGATCCTGCTGTTCCTGGCCTTGCGCCGCATGCGTACCGTGAGCCTGGTGCTGCTGAACCTGCCGTTTGCCCTGGTCGGCGGCGTGATCGTGGTGCTGCTCATGGGCGGCACCTTGACGCTGGGCGGGCTGGTCGGCTTTGTGACCCTGTTCGGCATCAGCGTGCGCAACTCGATCATGCTGGTCTCGCATTATCGCCATCTGGTCGAAGTCGAAGGCCAACCGTGGAACCTGCAGACGGTCAGGCGCGGCGCCGCGGAACGGCTGGTGCCGATCCTGATGACCGCGCTGGTCACGGCGCTTGGTCTGGCACCGCTGGCACTGACCTCCGGCGCGCCCGGCAACGAGATCGAAGGGCCGATGGCGGCGGTGATCCTCGGTGGCCTGCTGACATCCACCCTGCTCAACCTGCTGGTGCTGCCGATGCTGGCAGGTCGCTGGCTGGACTTCTCCCACGCCGATGACGCCAGCGAGCTGGCTTTGCCATGAATCCGCCGAACACCTTCGTCCAGCCGTAGATTCCGCGCCGCCATGCGGCATGGCGGCCACGTGCCTCCACGTGCGCGTAGCGCACAGGATGCCGCATCACTTGCGTGGTCGCGTCACAGCCTGCATCCTGTGACAGCCCATGCCCTCCCTCCTCGCCATCCGCCAGCTGCATCGACGTCACCACAAGGTGGCGCGGTGGCTCGTGCTCGCGCTGTTGGCGGTGGTCACGTTGTCGACCATGCCCCGCTGGGTGACGCATGCTCATGACCGGCATCAGGCCTCTGGATTTGTATTTCTGGCAGATCAATCCATCGACCAGCACGATGCCGAGGCCAACGCGACCTCACCCGATGCGGCGCATTCGCATGCTCATTTCCTGGCTGGCGCCGCCTTCACGCTGCCGGCCCAGTTCAATCATGTTCGTCAACTGAACCTGCCAGGCAACCGCGTTCCGGCATGGCGGAATGCACTGATGCCGCAAGGCCAGCTCACCACCCTGCATCGCCCTCCCATCGTCTGATCGCAACCTGTGCTGGCCGGCAACGGCCGTTCCTCGTTGACCATCGATCCGATCGGAGCACGCTGTGCTTTTTCTGTTTGGCCCAAGCCACCCGCGACAGGCGGGCAGGCCGGGCATGCCCATGGCGACGGCAAAGCCCGCGCCACTGCAACCTCTCCTCTCCCTGATTGCACCTGAGCTGCTGGCCTGGTGCAGGGCGTCACGACGCGTGTGGCCCTGCCGCGTGCCTGTGTCGCAACGAGTCCCCCTTCTTTCCGGAGTCATGTCCATGAATTTTCGCCTCTGGCGCGCCGGCACGGTTTTCGTGCTGGTGAGCGCCTTGTGCCTGCCGTTGCCTGCGCTCGCCGCCAGCGACACCTTCTCCGTCACCGCCGCGCAGATGCGCGCCATGGGCATCACCCTGCAGCAGTTGGACAAGCCCGCCGCCATTGGCGGCCTGAGCTACCCGGCACGGGTGATCCTGCCACCACAACAGGATGTGGTGATCAGCGCGCCGGTGGCCGGCGTCGTCGAGCAACTGCTGATCACCGAGCATCAACCGGTGACCGTCGGCCTGCCGTTGCTGCGCCTGGCCAGCCCGGAATTCGGCGAACGGCAGCTGGCCGCGCTGGAAGCCGCCAACCGGAACCGGCTGGCACAGCAGACCCTGAAACGCGAGCAGCAACTGTTCGCCGAGGGGATCGTGCCACGGCGGCGCCTGCTCGAAGCCGAGGCGGCCGCCAGCAATGGCAGCGCCGGATTGCGCCAGGCCACGGCGGCGCTGCGCCAGGCCGGCCTGGATGCCGCGGCGATTGGACGGCTGATCGACTCCGGCAACCTGCAGGATTCGCTGACGCTGAAGGCGCGCACGGCCGGGCTGGTGATCGATCTGCAGGTGAAACCGGGGCAGCGCGTGGCGGTGGCTGATCCGCTGTTGCGCATCGCCGATCCAAGCAAGCTGTGGCTGGATATCCAGATTCCCGCCGATCGCGCCGACGCCTGGCAGAAAGACGGCGAGATCACCGTTGTCGGCCGGCCGGTGGTCGCGCGGGCGATGCAGTCGGGCGCCGTGGTCAGCGAAGGCCAGACCGTGAGCCTGCGCGCGCAGGTCATCCGCGGCGTGCAACTCGTGCGGCCCGGTGAATTCGTGCAGGCGCAAGTGGCGTTCGCCGACAGCGTGAACGCGTGGTCGCTGCCATTGGCCGCGCTCGTGCGGCAGGGCGATCAGGCCTATGTTTTCGTCCGCACGGCACAGGGCTTCGATGCGCGCAAGGTGACGGCGGTGGTCAGCGCCGGTCAATCGGTCAGCGTGCAGGGGCAGCTGAAGCCTGGCGAGCAGATAGCGGTCAGCAGCGTGATCGCGCTCAAGGCCGTGTGGCTCGGCCACAGCGGAGGCCAGTGAGATGCTCGATCGCCTGATCCAATTCGCGCTGGCCCAGCGCCTGTTCGTCATGCTGGCGGCGCTGCTGCTCGCCGCTGTCGGCTGGTTCTCGTTCCAGCACTTGCCGATCGACGCCTTTCCCGACGTTTCCAGCACCCAGGTCAAGGTGATCATGAAAGCGCCGGGCATGACCCCGGAGGAGATCGAGACGCGCATTGCGATCCCGATCGAGGTGGAGATGCTGGGTATCCCCGACCAGCGCATGCTGCGCTCGGTGTCCAAATATGGCCTGGTCGATGTCACCATCGACTTCCAGGATGGCACCGACATCTACTGGGCGCGCCAGCAAGTGGCCGAACGGCTGAACGGCATCCTGGCCGATCTCCCCTCCGGCATCAGCGGCGGCATGGCGCCGATCACCACCCCGCTGGGCGAAATGTATATGTTTACCGTGGACGCGGAAAACATGACGCTCGCCGAGCGCCGCAGTCTGCTCGACTGGGTGATTCGCCCGGCCCTGCGTGCGGTACCCGGCGTGGCCGACGTCAACGCGCTGGGCGGCGTCGTGCGCAGTTACGAAGTAGTACCCAACCCCGAAAAACTTGCCGCACTGGGCCTGTCGACCGCGGATCTGCAAGCCGCGATCAACGTCAACAACCGCAACGATGGCGCAGGCCGCCTGGGCGAGGGTGACGAGGTGCTGCTGGTGCGCACCGAAGGCAAGATCCGCAACCTGGACGATCTTCGTGCCGTGGTGGTCACCCGCAGGCACGGCGTGCCCGTGCGGGTGGGCGACGTCGCCGAGGTGCGGATCGGTGCCCTGACGCGTTACGGCGTGGTGACCAAGGACGGTCGTGGCGAAGCGGTGGAAGGGCTGGTACTCGGCCTGGCCGGCGCGAATGCCCGCGACGTGGTCGCCGGAGTGGAGAAAAAGCTGGCGGAGCTGGTCCCCAGCCTGCCGCAGGGAGTGAGCATCAAGGTTTTCTACAATCGTGCCGAACTGGTCAACAAGGCGGTGGGCACCGTCTCCAGGGCATTGATCGAGGGGACCCTGCTGGTGCTGGTATTGCTTGGGGCATTCCTGGGCAATGTGCGGGCCGCGATTGCGGTGGCGGTGGTGTTGCCGCTGGCGGCGCTGGCTACCTTCATCCTGATGCGGCTGGGCGGCATGTCCGCCAACCTGATGAGCCTGGGCGGGCTGGCGATCGCGATCGGCATGCTGGTCGATGCGGCCGTGGTGGTGGTGGAGAACATCGTGCAGCACCTGGCGCACGACAAGGCGGGCGGCAAGCTGCCGCGCCTGCATGTGATCTTCCGTGCCGTGCGCGAGGTGGCGGTGCCGGTCACCGCGGGCATCCTGATCATCATCACCGTGTTCCTGCCACTGCTGACGCTGCAAGACCTCGAGGGCAAGTTGTTCGTGCCAGTGGCGCTGACCATTGCGTTTGCGCTGGCAAGCTCGCTACTGCTTTCGCTGACCGTGATCCCGGTGCTGGCGTCATTCCTTCTCAAGCGGGTTTCACACCAGGATCCGTGGCTGCCGCGCAAGCTGCTGGCCGCCTACCGCCCGGCACTGGCCTGGGCCATGCGCCATCAGCGTGTGGTTTTCGTGAGCTCCGGCCTGATGCTGGCGGCGGCCATCGGCGTGTATGCCCTGGTCGGCAAGACCTTCATGCCAGCGATGGATGAGGGCGACATCATCATCGGCATCGAGAAGCTGCCGAGCATCAGCCTCGAGAAAACCGCCGCACTCGATCTGAAGATCCAGCAGGCCTTGCTGGCCAAGGTCCCGGAGATCACCGGCATCGTGGCCCGCGCCGGTTCCGACGAGATCGGCCTCGACCCGATGGGCCTGAACCAGACCGATACCTTTCTGGTGCTCAAGCCCGTGAAGGAATGGACGGCACGGAACAAGGATGAGCTGATCGCGAAGATCCGTGCCGTGCTCGACCAGTTGCCGGGCATCAAGTACAGCTTCACCCAGCCGATCGACATGCGCGTGCAGGAAATGGTCATCGGCGTACGCGGCGACCTGGCGATCAAGGTGTTCGGCCCCGACCTCGGCGTGCTGAACGATCTCGCGCGCCAGATCGAGGCACAGGTCAAGACGGTGCGCGGCAGCGAAGACGTCTATACGGTGCAGAACGACGGCGTGCAGTACCTGCGGGTGGTGGTGGATCGCCTCGCGGCCGGCCGCTTCGGACTGTCGGTGGAGCACGTGCAGGACACCTTGCGTGCCCAGATCGAAGGACAGCGAGCGGGGCTGGTGATCGAGGGCAACCAGCGGGTACCGATCGTGCTGCGCGGGCCGGACCGGGTGATGCTGTCACCCGCCGAGTTCGCCAGCCTGCGCATCACGGCTCCCGACGGCAACAGCGTGCCGCTGGAAAGCGTCGCCACCCTGGTGCGCGACGGTGGCCCGGTGAAGATTGATCGCGAGATGGGCAGCCGCTACAGCGTGGTGATCGCCAATGTCAGCGGTCGCGACCTGGTCGGCTTCGTCGACGAGGCCAAGGCGAAGATTGCCACAGCCGTGAAACTGCCAACCGGCTATCGGATCAGCTGGGGCGGCCAGTTCGAGAACCAGCAGCGGGCGGCGGCGCGACTGACCCTGGTGGTGCCGATCGCGCTCGGCGTGATTTTCCTGATCCTGTTCTCCACCTTCGGTTCGGTGCGCCAGTCCATGCTGGTGTTGAGCAATATCCCGTTCGCGCTGGTCGGCGGCGTGATCGCGCTGTGGGTCACCGGCGAATACCTGTCGGTGCCCGCCTCGGTCGGCTTCATCGCCCTGCTCGGCATTGCCGTGCTCAATGGCGTGGTGCTGGTCAGCTACTTCAACCAGCTGCATGCCGAAGGCATGGACCGCCGGCAGTCCGTGATCGTGGGTGCCGAACGACGGCTGCGTCCGGTACTGATGACCGCGTCGATCACCGCCTTTGGCCTGATTCCGCTGCTGTTCGCCAGCGGCCCCGGCTCCGAAGTGCAGCGCCCCCTCGCGATCGTGGTCATCGGCGGCCTGGTGACGGCTACGGCATTGACCCTGATCCTGCTTCCCATCCTTTACCTGCGGTTTGCCCATCCGGCCGCGGAGGTGCGCCATGGATAAGTACTGTTTTTCGCTGGTCTGCACGAGCGCCATCGAGGAAAAGCTCCTCGATGCGCTGCTGCTCAATTTTGGCGATGAAGTTTTCGCCAGCCTGCCTGCATCCAGTCACGGCACCACCACCGGCACGCTGCAGCCGATGGAGCAGGTGCTTGGTCGCAGCCGCTCGGTGCTGGTGCAGATTCTGCTGACCCCGGCCGAGAGCGAATCGCTGCGGCAATTGCTGCACACGGACTTCGCCGGCACCGGCATCCGCTACTGGGCCTCGCCGATCTTGCTGGAAGGGGAACTTGCATGAAGCGCTGGCACAGCATGCTCATGCTGGCCATCGTTTCCTGTTCGGTGACCGCCATGGAGGCCGGGATTCCCACGCCGGCTGACCTCCCTCCCACCGACCAGGTCGCGATCCTGCTGCGACAGGATCCCTCCGTGCAGGAAGCGCTCGCCCATGCCAGTGGCGCGAGCCATGTCGCCGGCATGTTGCGCGCCTCGCCGCACGAATGGACGGTGAAGGCGAGCGGACAGCAACGTCGTTACGAGGCCGGGCCCACCTCGCGCGAATGGGCAGCCCAACTGGAACGCACGATCCGCCTGCCCGGGAAGAAGGCGCTGGATCGGGAACTCGGTGACCTGGAGATCGAACTCGCCGATGCCCGCCTGGACGAAGCGGTACACGAGGCAGCGCGTGACCTGATGGAGCTGTGGATGAGCTGGCTGCATGCAGAACAGACGCACGTACTGATCGCTGCGCAAGAGCGAGTGGCCCAGGCGAACCTGGATGCGGCACGCAAGCGCCAGCGGGCCGGCGACGCCTCGATGCTGGAAGTGAATGTGGCTGCCGGAGATGCAGCGGAAATCGGACGCCAGCTGGCTGCCGCCCAGGCCGATGCCGGCAAGGCGCGCGCGCGCCTGGACATCCGCTTCCCGGGGGTGCTGCCGGCCACACCGCCGGCGCTTGGCCAGCCGCAGGCACTTGCCACAACGGAGCCGGCCTGGCGCGAGCGCATCGTCGCCACCAGCGACCCGCTGCGCATCGCCGAACTGGAGCAACGCAAGGCCTCGCAGCAAACCGAACGTGTTCGCGCCGACCGCCTGCCTGACCCCACCGTCGGTGTTTTCACCGCCTCTGAATTCTTTGGTCGCGAACGCGTGATCGGGCTCAGCCTATCGATACCCTTGCCCGGCGGCTATCGGCGTGAGCATCTGGGCAAGGCACTGGCCGGGATCGATGCAGCGGCCGCGGCGCGGGATCGCGTGCGCAGGATGATCGACACGGAAATTGCCGAAGCCTGCGCCGACGCCTCCAGCAACCACACCCGCTGGCAGCTGGCAGAAGAAGGCGCACGCAACGCCGGCGATACCGCGCGGCTGACCCGGCGTGCCTACACGCTAGGCGAAGCCGATGTGCAGACGCTGCTGCTCGCGCAACGGCAATCCATGGAGGCATCCCGGTCCGCACTGGACGCGCGGGTGCTCGCCTTGCGTGCCTACTATCGGCTGCTGATTGATGCCCACCGAATTTGGGGGTTGTCGCACGAATAGCCATGCACCATCGTCCCGTGACAATGACGCCGCATCGGAGGAGATCGCCCCACAACGACTATGATCAGCTCATGAAGCACTCACAGCACGCTCATTTGCGCTCCATCCTGCAGGCACTGGCCGCGGCGGCACTGTTTGGGCTGAGTACGCCGCTGGCCAAGCTGCTGCTGGGAACGATGGCACCCGTGCTGCTCGCCGGGCTGCTCTACGTCGGCTCGGGCCTCGGCTTGTCGCTATGGCTGCTGCTGCGCAAGCTGCGTCGGCGGGCACCCAGCGAGGCGCCGCTGGGGCGCGCCGACCTGCCCTGGCTTGGCGGCGCCGTCGTCGTCGGCGGCGTGTTCGGCCCGATCCTGCTGATGCTGGGTCTGGTGCTGACCCCGGCCTCGACCGCCTCGCTGCTGCTCAACCTGGAAAGCGTGCTGACCGCCAGCATCGCCTGGGTGGTGTTCCGCGAGAACGTGGACCGTCGCGTCTTCCTTGGCATGCTCGCCATCATCGCCGGCAGCGTGCTGCTGTCATGGCAGGGCGAAACCGCCGGCCAACTTCCGTGGGGATCCCTGGCCATCGCCGGCGCCTGCCTGTGCTGGGCGATCGACAACAATCTCACCCGCCACGTGTCGGCCGGCGACCCGGTGCAGATCGCCGCGATCAAGGGTGGCGTGGCCGGCGCGATCACCCTCGCCCTGGCGCTGGCCATGGGCAACCGACTGCCTGCCGCCCTGCCTCTGCTGGCCACCGGATTGCTGGGGTTCGCGGGGTACGGGGTGAGTCTGGTGCTGTTCGTGCTGGCCTTGCGCGGCTTGGGCACCGCACGCACCGGCGCCTATTTTTCGACAGCGCCGTTCGTCGGCGCGCTCATGTCATTGCTGCTGTTTGGCGAGCATCCCGGCCTCGCCTTCTGGCTGGCCGGTGCACTGATGGCACTGGGCGTCTGGTTGCATGTCAGCGAGCGGCATGCACATGAACATGCGCACGAGGCCCTTGCACACGAGCATCGCCATCACCACGATGAACATCACCAGCACGGCCACGACTTTCCATGGGACGGCAAGGAACCGCACAGCCACCCGCATGTGCATGCGCCACTGCAGCACAGCCACCCACACTATCCGGACATCCATCACCGCCACCCGCATTGATCAGGCGAGGCTTTTCATGGTCGACAAGCAACACTGGGAAACCGTTTATCAGAGCAAGGCCGCGGATGCGGTGAGCTGGTACCGCCCGCATCTGGACACCTCGCTGGCGTTGATCGAGCAGGCACTACCGGATCGCGAGGCTGCCATCATCGACATCGGCGCGGGCGAGGCCACCCTGGTCGACGACCTGCTCGCGCGCGGCTATCGCAAGCTCACGGTGCTGGACATCTCGCCAGCGGCCATCGACGTCGCCAGGCGGCGTCTGGGTGAGGTCGCCACCGAGGTCACCTGGCTGGTCGATGACATCCTGCAAGTGGCATTGCCGGCGCAGCGCTTCGAACTCTGGCACGATCGCGCACTGTTCCATTTCCTCACCCTGCCCGAGCAGCGGGCACGCTACGTGGAGCAGCTCACCTGCGCGCTGAAGCCGGGCGGCCACGTCATCATTGCCACCTTCGGCCCGCAGGGTCCGGCCAAGTGCAGCGGGCTCGACACCGTGCGCCATGACGGCGAATCCCTGCAGCGCGAGCTCGGGCCACGCTTCAGCCTGATCGAGCAGCGCAGCGAACTGCATGAGACACCGTTCGGTACCACCCAGCAGTTCTTCTATGGCCACTTCCGGCTGGCCTGAGCGGTGCATCCCGCGCCGCGGCTAACCGCAGCAGGCTGCCCGCAGCGGGATCGACGGCCACGGCACGCTGCCGCCTGAACGAACCACGCCGGCGTTTCAGCCGGTTGACCGCCGCCGCTGGCCAGCACCCGCACCTGCGTGGAAAAGCAGGCAGGCTTCGGGCGATGGCTCCCTGTTTCGTGGTCGTGCCCGAGGAAGACGGGCAGCGGTCAGGAGATCGCCGCCCGGGGTCGATCCGGGCTGCCGTCGCGCGCGTGCTACGCGCCGGCGACTGACGCGCGGGCAAGCACCTCGCCATAGGCCTCGACAATCCGCCGGGCCGACTCCCGCGCCGAAAGGTCGTTGGTCTGCAAGGCGCCGCCGTCATGGCCATACGGCGCATAAACCGCTGGATCAGTGACACAGAACAGGCCCGCGGTGGGCACACTGGAGGCCACCGCCAGGTGCATGACGCCACAGTCGGCACTGATCAGCAGATCCACCGCCGCCATCACCGCGCCCATGCGCCGGATGTCGGATGTGTAGTAAGCCGGCCATGCGGAATCCAGCATGGAATGGCCATGCATCGGCACAATCTCGACGACATCGGCTTGCGGAATCGCTTCCATCAAGGCCGCGATGAACTCGCGCCACCATGCCTGCGGATAACGCTTGGCACCGGTCGCATTGGCAAAAATGCCCACCCGCGGGCGGGCGGCCGAGTCCGACAGCATGCCGGCCAGCATCCCGCGCCCCTGTTCGCGCTCGTTCGCCGTCAGGCGGATGTCCATGCAAGGGAAGTTGTCGGCATCGTCGTCGGCACGCGCATGTACCCAGCGCACGAGATTGATCGCGCGCTTGGCCATGTGTCGCATCGCAACCGAATGGGGCACGGCATGCGTCAGTCCCGACCCGGCAACGCGATCGTCAAAGCCGAGCTTGTAGCGACCGGTGAGGAATTTCGTCATCGCGCGACTGAAGTTGGAACCGAGGCAAGGGTCGACAATCAAGTCATAGCGTGTCTTGCGGATGCCCAGCAGCAGCGACAGGAATGTCCACGGATGCTTGAAGCCACGCCGCGGCAGACAGTAGATGTTCTTGACACTGAAAAACGTGCCGAAGACTTCCGTGGCAATCCCGCCCTCAGCCAGGATGTCGATTTCCGCACCCGGGTAAGTGCGTTCCAGCTCGGCAATCAGCGGCGTGAGCAGCAGCATATTGCCCAGCCGGTGATTCGGCCGGCAGACGAGGATTCTGTAGATGCCTTTTTGGGGCATGGACGGCTGCCGCGGGCTGGGTTGAGGGGCGTTCAATGGGAGTTCCAGTCAGGAGAAGGCATGACCCCGTCGAAAATCGACCGGGAACAGTACTTGCAGCATCCGCGATTCACGGCAGGCCGCTCGCATGATGGCTGATCGTGGGCACCGCGTGTTTCAGCGAACCATCGGCAAAGCATGATCACAGGCTGTTGTGCCGGGCCAACGGGCATTCCGGAAACCCCGCACCGGCTACGTCCTTTTCCCGCGCGATGGCGTGGCCGATTTGCGCGGCCACCCATGCTGGTTGACCCATGTGCATCATCTCCGCGACCGCCGCCGTGGCGCGCTACCAGGCGATACACAGGCCGCTCCGATGCGGGAAGCCATCCGTGCGCGACGCCGTACCTGCGAAAAGCCGCCAGCAGCGAACGTGGCCGCCGAATACGACGCGAAACCCGGCTAGCCGATGCTGCCGAACATTGATCCGATGTTGACGATGTGGCCACGTAGACGGACAAGGATCGCCGGAAGAACCTCGCGGGTCAACTCAACTCAGCGCGTCGCGTCGCGTACCCCCGATGCCGGGCATCGGCAAGCCCCGCCTGCACGACGACTGGCTTCAGCCGGCAGGGTTCCAACCAGCCAACACGGCACGTCGCGCAAGGCCGAAGCCCGGAAGCAGCAGTGTCCTGTCCAGGCGTGGAAAGTTCAGCGGCGCGTTCGCGCGCGCGGCGGAGCTGTCCCGCCAGCCGAGGTGTACGAGGAACAGCAGTTTTTGCGCAGAGGTGCCAGCCGCCACGTCGGCGCGGCCCGTTGCACCTCCATCCGGGCGCCCCACGGGTGCTGGCACCACGCTTCGCCCCGTTACTGGCTGAAGCCCAGGTGCAGCGTGATCTTGTCGCCGGCCTTCAGCTTGGCCACCGACGCCGGAGGGAAATGCAGGCGCAGTGACATGCCGGCCGACGTCACTTCAACGATGCCGCTGCTGGTGTCGACCTCGGTCACGGTGGCAGGCATCTGGTGCATGCTGCCATTGCTCTTGGAATGCATCTTGTTGTGCATCATTCCCTTGTCCATGTGGTCCATGTGGCCCATGCCACCCATGCTGCTGCTCGCCGCGGCAGGCATCATGCTGCCTGCCTGCTGGGCGCTGACCGCCGTGGCGGCGAGGCAAAGCCCGAACGCCGCTGTCGCGACAAGGAATTTCGATGAGGATTTCATGATGATTCTCCGCATGATTGAGCCGCCAGATCGGTCTGGCTGACCGTTGCAGCAAGCAACAGGCGGAGCCTGCTCCGGCCGGCGTGTATGGAATGTTATCGGGCGCCGGAACCATGGCGGTGCGATCCGCTGAACCACCATCGAGGCCATGCATGTGCTGGCCTGATGCCCTGCTCCTGCATCCGCGGCGCAGCTTGACGCAGCGCCATTGCAGTCAGACCCGCCGGGTATTACTCAGGCGCCGGCATCCCCTCGAGAGTGGGGCTCCCGTGTGACCGCCTTCGCCGGAATGACGGACGCTGGAGCGATCGGCCTTGGCTCGGTGCGATTCCACCCTGCCCCTGTTTTCATCAGGGATCGCATCGCGCGCGCCAGATCGGACAATGCGTCTGCGTCTGCGTCTGCGTCAGAGTCCGAGCTCGCTCAACCCCGGATGGCCATCCGGCCGGCGCCCTTGCGGCCAGTGGTACTTGCGATCGCTCTCCTTGATCGGCAGGTCGTTGATGCTGGCAATCCGCAGGCGCATCAGGCCGTTCTCGTCGAACTCCCAGTTCTCGTTGCCGTACGCGCGGTACCACTGCCCGCTGTCGTCGTGCCACTCGTAGGCGAAGCGCACGGCAATGCGGTGGTCGCGAAACGCCCACAGCTCCTTGATCAGGCGGTAGTCGAGCTCGCGCTGCCACTTGAGGGTGAGAAACGCCTCGATCGCCTCGCGCCCCTGCAGGAACTGCGAACGATTGCGCCAGCGGCTGTCCGGCGAGTAGGCCAGCGCCACCTTGGCCGCATCGCGACTGTTCCAGCCGTCCTCGGCCATGCGCACTTTCTGCGTGGCAGTGTCTTCGTTGAAGGGGGGACATGGCGGACGTTGCATCGCAGTTCTCCTGAGAGTGCCCTGATCCATTCGGCGCAACCCAATGGCGCCACCAACCGGATCAGAGGCCGTCATGCTGCCAGAAAACGGCGCTGACCCGAATAGCCCGGCCAGCCCCCAGGCGTCATCAGGTTTGCGGCGGCCCCAGGTTGAACCGCTCGATCCGACCGACCTTGCGCCATGCCGCCTGCACCCGGGGCTGCGACAGGACCTGCACCCAACGCGCCTGCCGCTCAGCTTCGCCCGGCGTCATGCGCACCTCGGCATAGTGATGCATGTCGGTCAGTGCCTGGGTACGCCAGGCCGGATGGCGCAGACGCTCCACCACCAGGTCGCCGGCTGCATCCAGGTCGTTGCGGACCAGCAAGGCGAGCTGCCAGGTGCCCATGGCATCCTCGCGGTGCACGCGCATGTACTCGAGCTCCCTGGCAGCTGCCGCATCCTTTCGCTGCAACGCCACCTGCAGTTTCACCAACCCCAGCTGCATTCGTCCGTAAGGACTGAGCGCCCAGTTCCGCGACCATGCCTTGCGCTTTCGTGGTGGCTCCCATCTCGGCGTAGAAATTGCCGAGATTGATACCCATACCCAAGCCCGATCGCATCGCGTGTGGCCTCAAGCCGCAGCGAGAATCCAGTCGATGCGGCCCTGGCGGGGAGGCTGCCCGAGAACGCGTGCAGCGAAAAGCTCGCCGCGAGGCAAACCGCGATGATCCAGAGTGTTCGCATGCATGATCCCCCCCTTGGGTCGAACGCAAGTTCGCCTCATGCCATGCCCATCCACCTACACGATCGTGACAAGGCCCGCGCCGGGCGACGGCATGGCCCCGTTCAAAGCTGTCCGCCAAACCCTGGGCCATGCCATTCCACTTTCGCCAGAAATTCTGACACGGCAGCTGAAACCCTTTCCGGATTTTCCCTGTGTGGTACGTGCCCAAAGCCTTCCAGGATCACGGCCTCGGCGTAGCCTGCGACACCCTGCGCTATCCGGGTCGGGAATGCACAGGAGCCGTACTCGTCCTTGTCCCCGTGTATTGCCAAAACCGGGCATTGCACGTGTTCCAAATGAACATCCAGACTCCAATTCGAAAATTCGGGATCAAGCCATGTCCCTGTCCACGCATCAAGCACCCAACGCGCCCTGGAACCATGAAACCTGGCCAGCTTTGCCAATTGCCCCGGATCACCGAAAAGGCGCCTGGCCGCCAGAACTCCCTCAATGGTGCGACTCTCCACGAATGCCTGGGCAGACTCCGTAACAACGCTGGCACACAAACCCGTCTGCGAGTTGAGGCTGGCAATCGCTATGGCCATACCGCCGCCAACACTGTGCCCAAATGGAACCACCCGCTTCAGTCCCAACGACCGACAAAGCGCAGGGAACACGGTTCTGGCCTCGTCGTCGATAAAGTCCAGTGAAGGTGGCGAGTGGCGCTCGCTGGATTGACCAAAACCGAGGCGGTCGTAAGCAAACACCGGCCGTTGCAAGCGCCGTGCGAGCTGACCTGGGAAATCGCGCCACGTAGCCACGCATCCAAGCGAATCGTGCAGCAGGACTATCGGAGCCTGATCTGTCAGTGTTTCAGGACGCCACCGGCGAACAAAGACTCGTCCACCGGCAAGGTCAACGTGGAAATCCTCGGAGTCGCAGTCTTGCATTGATCTTTCCAAAGCCATGGTCAGGATCGATTCTCCACCAGCCCTCATCAGAAGTGCACCTGACCCCTGCTTCCGCCTTAACCTGACCATCTTCCCGGTCTCGGCCAGATCGCACGCAGCCTGTCCAATTCCGCAGTTGCAGTCAGTGTCTATCAAGCCGTCCGGACCTGATGCACCGCCATCCGAACCGCTGGCGGAAACGGAAATTCACTAAAATCAAACCGATCGGCGTCTCAGAGCATCGACACATTCCGTTGCATAGATATCGCTAACCATATCCACCAGGGCTCTGCCACTCGGAGTCAGCGTGGCACGGCTACGCATGACGATCAGCAAGCGGCGCTCGGTACGTACACCGACCAACTGGGCAAGATGCAGTCCCATTGAAGCGACATGGGGCGTCGCCGCTGCACGAGGCAAAATGCACACGCCCAAACCCGCTGAGACCATGCGACACATCGCGTCGAAGCTGTGCACCTGCACCCGAATCTTCAGTGAGTGTCCAATCCTTTCGGCGGCGGCGCTGATATGGCGCATCAGGGATGTAGCACGTGACATGGCGGCAAAATCATACTCAAGTACTCTTTCGAACGGCACTGGGCTGCACCCTGCCAAGGGATGATCGGCGCGCGTTACCAACACCAGTTCGTCTACATCACAGACGAGGGTCTCAAGGCCATCGCATGGCGTATTTTCACCGATCACGGCCAATTCGGCGGCACCCGATCGCACGGCTCGCACTCCGTCCTCGCTCAAAACCTCTTCGAGATCCAGAGTCATCCCCGGGTAGGCTGCGCAGTAAGAGGCCAGCAGGTCGGGCAGGAATCCGTTGAAAGCCGACGGGTTCGCCCATAGCCGCAAGTGTCCACGCGTTCCCTGATGGTAATCGGTCATGGCAACCGCGAGCTGCTCAAGCCCGGCGACCAGCTCGACCGCGTGCCGCTGAAAGGTTGCGCCTGCGTCGGTAAGCGCCACGCCGCGTTTACTGCGCTCAAGAAGGCCGATGCCAACATGTGTTTCGAGTTCGGCAATCCGTTTACTGGCAGCCGCCAGGCTGATGCCGAAGCGCTCGGCGCCCGCCGTCAAGCTGCCTGCGTCAACGACAGCAACGAAAAGCCGCAGCGAGGCCAGATGGAAGCGACTCAAATTGATAGGCGAAGTCATCAACCACGATCCTCAACGACAGGTTGAGCCAATGTCAACGAAAGGGGAATTGTCATGAAGAGTGCCCCGCGAGAAGTTAGATGGGAAACGAAGACCCTGGGGGGGCATGATGAGTACAGTCACAGAGACAAAACGTGTGGCCAAGTTGCCTTGGTACACCGGACTCAATCGCAAGCACTGGCGAGTCCTGACTGCCAGTTTCATGGGCTGGGTGTTCGACGGCTATGAAACGTATGCGTTGTTTATCGTGATGCCGTTCGTGCTCAAGTCAATGTTGTCACCCGAACAATACGCACACCGCGCCCTGTGGGCTGGCATTGCCATTGGCGTCACGCTTCTCGGCTGGGGCATCGGCGGTCTCGCTGGCGGCGTGCTTGCCGACTACATTGGCCGCAAGAAAATGATGGTGTACTCGGTGCTTTTCTACGCGCTTTTCACCGGGCTATCAGCATTTACGAGCGTCTTTTGGGTGTTCTGCTCCCTGCGATTTATCACCGGCCTTGCGATGGGCAGCGAATGGTGCACGGGCGTAGCATTGCTGGCAGAGACATGGCCTAACAGGGCACGTCCCAAAGGTGCGGGCTTTCTGCAGTCGGGCTTTGGCTTTGGCACACTGATCGCTGCTCTCATCTGGATGATACTGAGCAGGACGATGCCATTCGGTCAGAATACATGGCGCCTCGTGTTCCTGATTGGCACCCTTCCCGCATTGTTCTGCCTTTACATCCGGCGCTCGATCGATGAATCAGCGAAATGGATCGAAGCAGTTCGCGAGCAACGTTGGGCGGCGACAGGGAAAAACAACCCAGGCACAAGTGACGCCACCCAAGCAAAACGGCCGTTCACGCTTACCGAGATATTCCGGGAGCCTGAGAGCCGCAAGCGTACTTTGCTCGCTTTCATTCTGTCGCTGGCCACTACCGTGGGATGGTGGGCGATTTCCAGCTGGCTGCCTGCGTTTGCGGCCCAGATGGCCAAGAGCGAAGGTCTGTCGAATCCTGGCGTATGGGCCGGTCGCACCGCACTGGTCTACACGCTGGGAGCCGTAGTCGCCTATCTGCTGTCCGGCTTTCTTATCGATGCTCTCGGTCGGCGTGTATTCCTGTTCCTGACCTATCTCGGTGCGCTCGTTACGACGGTGGTCACATACCAATTGACCCACTCGATCCACGGATTGTTGGTGTCCTCGTTCATCAACGGCTTCTTTACGCTGGGTTGTGCGTATTCGTGGATGGCCATCTATCCGGCGGAACTTTTCACGTCCAGCGTGCGAGCCACCGCAGCGGGATTCATCTTCAACGCAGCACGAATGCTTGCTTGGGTATTTCCCATTCTGGCCGGCACGATGATTCAAGCCGCTGGAGGTATCCCGCATGCGGCCCTGGCGCTAGGTTCAATCTACATTCTTGGGTTGATCGTACCGTGGTTCATGCCTGAAACAAGGGACATGGACCTACCCGGCTGACGCTGCATTTCACCATGCCAACCCGGAAACATACATGAAACAATCTTACCGAATCGGTCAGATCGTGCCGAGCTCAAACACCACGATGGAGGCTGAAATACCCGCAATACTGAGGGCACGCGAGCGTACTACATCGGAGCGCTTCACCTTCCATTCCAGTCGCATGCGCATGAAGAGTGTGACCAAGGAAGAGTTGGCCAGCATGGACGCGGATTCCGACCGTTGTGCGATTGAGCTTTCGGATGCACACATGGATGTGATCGGCTATGCCTGCCTTGTCGCCATCATGAGCATGGGAAGGGGCTACCACCGTGTATCGGAAGACCGCCTTCATCAATGCACCATCGACAACGGTGCTCCTGCCCCCATCGTGACCAGCGCGGGCGCCTTGATCGAAGGCCTGAAGGTCATCGGCGCAAAGAAAATATCGATCATCGCGCCCTACATGAAACCCCTGACCCGGCTTGTCATTGACTACATCGAGGGCGAAGGTATCGAGGTGATCGACAGCATCTCGCTGGAAATCCATGACAATTTGGCGGTGGGTGCCCGTGATCCACTGGCTCCGGCCGACCTGTGGCGCAAACTCAACCTCGCCAACGCTGACGCCATTGTCGGATCGGCCTGTGTACAAATGCCCTCGCTGGCATCGATTCCGCTGATCGAGGCTGCGAGCGGCTTGCCAACGGTTTCAAGCGCCATATGCACCACCTATCAAATGCTCTCCCGGCTTGGGCTGAAGACGTTCGCGCCAAACGCCGGCGCGCTCCTCTCTGGCCGCTATGACGCATCCCCCGCACAAGGCGTTTCGTGAGCTCATGGAAGACGCATTGACGCCGTCTGCACTGAGTGGCGTAAAGGTGCTTGAGCTGGGCACGCTCATCGCCGGGCCCTACGCGGCCGCTCTTCTTTCTCAATTCGGTGCGGAGGTCATAAAGATCGAGCATCCCGTGGGAGGCGACCCGCTGCGCAACTGGCGAAAGCTGCACGAAGGAACATCTCTCTGGTGGTACGCCCAAAGCCGCAACAAGAAATCGGTAACGCTCGATCTGCAAGACGAGCGTGCCCAGGCCATCGTGCGTGACCTGGTCAAGGAAGCCGACATCGTGATCGAGAACTTTCGCCCGGGAACCCTCGAGAAGTGGGGCCTTGGCTGGGAGGACCTGTCTCGTGTCAATCCCGCGCTGATCATGGTCCGGGTATCGGGCTATGGTCAAACTGGTCCGTACAAGGACCGGCCCGGCTTTGCCGCCATCGCCGAGTCGATGGGTGGCTTGCGCCATATAACGGGCTTTCCGGATCGCCCCCCTGTCCGCGTGGGAGTGAGTATCGGGGACACGCTTGCATCGCTCTATGGCGTGATCGGCGCGATGCTTGCTCTGCACCACATCAAGTCCAACGGTGGCAAGGGACAGTATGTCGATGTCGCGCTGTACGAAGCTGTTTTCGGCGTCATGGAAAGCCTGATCCCGGAGTTCTCCGGCTTCGGCCACACCCGGGAGCGCACAGGTGCCGCCCTGCCCGGTATCGTTCCATCCAACACCTACCGTTGCCGCGACGGATCCTTCGTCGTCATCGCTGGCAATTCTGACGGCATTTACAAACGATTGATGCATGCGATCAACAGGCCCGATCTTGCGGAGGATCCGCGCTTCAGCCACAACGAGGGCCGCGCCAAATGCGCAGAACTGCTGGACGACGCAATACAATCATGGACCGGACACCAGGACTTGAACGAGGTACTGGCGGTCCTTGAACGGGCTGAAGTTCCATGCGGACGGATCTACACGGCCGCAGACATTCTCGCCGACCCACATTACCGCGCGCGCGACATGATCCAGCCGCATGCCTTGCCCGACGGCAAGGTGGTCGACTTTCCCGGCATTGTCCCCAAGCTCTCCGAAACACCAGGGCGCACTCAATGGATCGGCCCCAAACTCGGCGAACACACGCGTGAAGTGCTGGCGACCATCGGCATCAAGGACTCAATCTACGCTGAGCTCAAGGCACAAGGTGTTGTCTGACCATCGTCTGTCCCATACAGCAGCAGGCCCCATGAAGTCCACGAAAGGCAAGCGTCTTTATATTCAAGAGGTGTCGGTGCGTGACGGCTTCCAGATCGAGCCGAAATTCATTCCTACCGAACAAAAAGTCGCACTTGTCAATCGATTGTCCCGAACCGGCTTGGCGAAAATCGAAGTCACCTCGTTTGTTTCGCCCAAAGCGGTGCCGGCCCTTGCCGATGCGCAAGCCGTCATGCAGCTCATCGACCGTGTCGAAGGCGTCATCTATGCTGCACTGGTACCCAATGCCCGTGGCTGCGAGCGCGCCCTGTCCTGCGGCGTTGACGAGATCAACCTGGTGATGTCGGCAAGTGATAGCCACGGTATCGCCAACCTGCATATGAGCACTGAGCAGTCGCTGGCCACTTTTCCCGGCGTAATGAAGCTTCTCGAAGGCACCGACGTTGCGGTCAACGTGGCCTTGTCGACGGCTTTCGGCTGCCCGTTTGATGGCCATGTCTCGCCGGCACGGGTGCTGCGCATAGTTGAACGATGCCAGCAACTCGGCGTCGAAGGTATCTCGCTATGCGATACGACCGGGATGGCGAACCCCGCACAGGTCGCGAGCCTGCTGGGGGAAGTCCGCTCGCTTGCACCGCAAATGCGTATCACAGCGCATTTTCACAATACGCGTGGAATGGGTCTGGCGAACGCGCTGGCGGCACTCGACGCTGGCGTTGATCGCTTCGACGCATCGCTCGGCGGTCTCGGCGGATGCCCATTTGCTCCGGACGCCACGGGTAATGTCTGCACTGAAGACCTTGTGCATATGTTCGCGAAAATGGGTTGTGACACCGGCGTCGATCTGGAGATGCTGCTGGCCATAGCGCGTGACCTTCCGGCAATCGTGGGGCACGAGGTGCCGGGACAGGTGATGAAGGCCGGCCCTTCGGATCGACGCTACCCGCCCCCGCCTGCCGTGCGCGCAGGCATGGATAATCAAGGCGTAGGGATGGCATGAGCGCCAAGACGCTTGTCGAGAAGCTCTGGGAACGCCATGTGGTACGGCAAGACCAGAATGACTTTGCCTTGCTTTATGTGGACCGGCACCTCGTCTACGAGGTAACCAGCCCGCAGGCCTTTGAAGGATTGCGGCAGGCAGGCCGAAAAGCCTGGCGGGCTTCAACGGTGCTTGCAACTTGCGATCACAACGTACCCACGACATCGCGAAAATCCGACATCGTGGATGCGCAGTCACGACTGCAGGTCGAGACCTTGACAGCCAACTGCAAGGAATTCGGCATTACCGAATTCGGCTACCGCGATCCGCGCCAAGGGATCATCCACGTGATCGGACCCGAGCAAGGCATGACACTTCCCGGCATGACAGTCGTGGCGGGCGACTCGCACACGAGCACACACGGTGCCTTCGCTGCGCTGGCGTTCGGGGTGGGGACATCTGACGTAGAGCATGTGCTTGCGACACAATGCCTGTTGGTCAAGAAGATGAAATCGATGCGGGTATGCATCGAGGGAACGCCTGCCCCGGACATTACCGCGAAGGATCTCATCCTGGAGGTCATCAGCAAGCTCGGAACGAGCGGTGGCACAGGCTATGCGATCGAGTTCTCGGGTGTCGCTGTCCACGCCCTCTCGATGGAAGGTCGCATGACCTTGTGCAATATGGCAATCGAGGCAGGTGCACGCGTCGGCCTGGTGGCCGTTGACCAGAAGACCATCGACTATGTAAAGGGCAGACCCTTCACGCCAACGGATGACATGCTGTCCACAGCAGTCGCCTATTGGCGCACGCTGGTTAGCGATCCGGATGCCCGATTCGACAAGGAAATTCTGCTCGACGCCACCAGCATTCGCCCTCGCGTCACCTGGGGAACGTCGCCGGAAATGGTCTCGACGATTGACGGCCGAGTGCCCGATCCCGCGCTTGAGAGTGATCGGGTAAAGCGGGAGGGCATGATCCGGGCACTGGAATACATGGGGCTTGCACCCAACACTTTGATCAGTGACATCCATCTCGACAAGATCTTTATTGGCTCATGCACCAATGCTCGTATCGAAGATCTGCGCGCGGCGGCAGAGGTGGTCCGGGGGCGGCATATTGCAAGCTCGATCAAGCAGGCGCTCGTCGTTCCCGGCTCGGGCCTGGTCAAAGCGCAAGCAGAAGCAGAAGGACTCGACACGATTTTTCTCGAAGCGGGCTTCGAGTGGCGTGAACCAGGTTGCTCCATGTGCCTGGGAATGAACGATGACCGACTCTCGTCCGGCGAGCGTTGTGCCTCGACATCGAATCGCAATTTCGAGGGACGTCAGGGCGCCGGAGGCCGCACGCACCTGGTGAGTCCGGCAACGGCTGCCGCAGCAGCCATTGCCGGACGATTTGTCGACGTCACCTCTCTCGCGTATCGGTCAGGAGGTTGCTGACGATGCAACCATTTTCAGCGGTGACCAGCCATGTGGTACCTCTTGACCGTTCGAATGTCGACACCGACGCCATCATCCCGAAGCAATTCATCAAGTCCATCCGCAAGACAGGCTTGGGGCCATATCTCTTTGACGAATGGCGCTACCTGGATCGGGGGTCGCTCGGTCAAGATTGTTCGAAACGCCCTCTGAATGCAGAGTTCGTTCTCAACCGCAAATCCTCCCGTAACGCGCAAATCCTGCTGGCGCGCGGCAACTTCGGCTGTGGCTCATCGCGAGAACATGCCGTATGGGCACTCCAGGACCACGGTTTTCGTGTGGTCATTGCCCCGGGTTTCGCCGACATTTTCTCCAGCAATTGCTACAAGAACGGGCTATTGCCAGTTACGCTGGATGAAAAAGCGGTTGACGACCTATTTAGTGCGATCCGTCTGAGAGACGACTATCAACTAGGCATCGATCTCCAGCAACAGTGCGTGGCTATTCCGGACGGCTCGAAGCTTTGGTTCTCCATTGACGAATTCCACAAGAACTGCCTGCTGAACGGGTTGGATGACATTGCCCTGACGTTGCAGGATGCTTCGGCAATTCACGCCTATGAGTTGAAGCGGCGACAGCTGGAACCCTGGATTTTCGGTATGCGCTGATTGCAGCAGACGAAAGGACGCAGGCCGACTGAACCGCCCGACCTTCCCGATGGCCGGCCGTTTGGCTTGAGTCTTGCTGTTTTTCCCGGAATGTTTGCCGCCGCATTCAATACACCGCCGGCACCGCATCCACTGACCAACGCTGTAACTGTGCGTGAAGCTCCTGGATCTGCAGCGAAGCCACCAGCTCGTACGCTTCCGCTCGATTGGAAAACACCATTGCCGCCTCGTCAGCTTCGGTGTCGCACACCGTAAAGCCATCGTCTTTGCTGTGAACTTCAAGCATGGCCGCGGCACCATTTGGGAGAAGGCGCCCCGCGTGACCCCGGTTTCGGACCCCGGTTTCGTTCAAAGGAAGCGAGTCGCGGCGCGATTTGACTTCCTCCGTTGCGGTTTCTCCTGCGTGTTAGTTGTCAGCTTCGATGGTGACAATGTGCGCCTGGATCTTGCCGTCGACATTACCCCGCCCGAATCGCCGGGCGATGGCTTCCGCTGCGACCTCGGTTGCTTCGCCGAGCCGCGCGGCATCGCGGGTCTCGATCTCGTTCCTGAGCGGGGTCCCCTGACAGTACGCCATGGCGGGCTCCCGGGGAGACTTTGCCCCGCTGCGCGCCGCGACGGTGTCAATCCGGGGCGAGCTGGTGAAGCCGCCTTTTGCCAGGTCCCGCGCGATGTGGTCACGATCGTGATAACCGTGGGGCGTGCGGGCCATGAAGCGCGGCGGATCCATCGGAAAGAGGGTTTCGAGCGCGGTGGTTACGGTATCGGCGAATTCGTTTTCCTCGATACGGTCCCACACGTTGAAAATGAAGACGCCCCCCTTTCTGAGCACCCGATGCACCTCGGCAAACGCCTTGGACTTCTCCGGGAAAAACATGACGCCGAATTGGCACACGACAGCGTCGAATGTCGCGTCCTGAAAGGGCAACCGCATCGCGTCTGCCTGGCGCCATTCGACAGTGCGCCTCGTTCCCACGGCGCAGGCACGATCAAGCATCGCCTGATTCAAATCCGTTGCGACAATCTGGCAGCTTTCCGGTAGCGCCGATGCCAGAGCGCGCGTTACGACGCCGGTACCGGCTGCGATTTCAAGCACTCGGGAAGGATGCCTCGGTCTGATGCGGTTCACCAGATCTGCAGCGTAGGGCTCAAAGATCAGCGGCACCAGATACGTGTCGTAAAATTTCGGGATAGAACCAGCAAACACCTCGTCGGAATCACGACTACTCATGGCGCTCACTCCTTCGCAATGACGCTCTGCACAGCATGACTTTCGCGGCGCGTGCTGACTCCCGCAGGACCATCAACGCGGGTTGGCGAATTGCCAGAGCCGCATAAGTGCGCAAAACCCGCGCTCACCGTTCGGTATCCACCGCGGAGCTCAGCATGAAAAACGATGGCACCCTCCATGTCGGTCCGATAAAACGGGGACAGGTTCACCTGCTGACGCGATAGAAGTGAACCGGCCACCGTGACTGGCTGGACTTACCTTCCTCCGACCCGGCGGTTTTGGCTACCTGGACGGCCATCCGGGCGCTCAGCGAACGAGGCCCGGTTCATTTACCACTGCGCCCCGAACGGACAAGTGAACCTGACCCCGCTGTTGCCGCCGGTTTCGCCCTTCGAAGCCCCCGCGACGAAGGACGAAGGAAGCGAGTCGTGGGACGACTGAGTCGCGGCACGAATTAACTTCCTCCGCCCCGGCTTCGCTCCTTCCTGATAACCTGCCAACGTTCATCAACACCGGAGGCGTTATGCGAAAGCAGCTGCTGATCACGGGACTATGTTGCGGACTGGCCTTCGCGCCCGCGCCGGCCGTACTGGCAAAAACCACCGACCAGACCACCGACCACCAGCGCATCAAGGCGCTGGAGGCACGCGTCGCCGCACTGGAACAGCGCCTGGGCATGCCGTCGGTCACCTCGCGGCCGGCGTCACGCCAGCAAACATCGGTCGCCCCGGCAGCGAGAGCTGCTGCCCGAGCCCTGCCGGCAACCACCGCCGTGGCGCCGCCGACACCTGCCGACTGGAGCCAGCTGCACCGTGGCATGGATCCGCGGGAGGTCACTGCACAGATCGGCCCACCGGATCACAAGCAGATCCGGCCGATGTCGGAAATCTGGTTCTACCCCGACCAGCGCCAGATCGAGTTTGATCGCAATGACCGGCTGGAGAGCTGGAGCAAGCCCTGAGGCCAGGGCAGCCTCTCCCGCCCGCTCCGGCGGCACGCGGCGACCGCTGTTCGGCTTCAACAGAAGCGGCAGCGGTCAGAGGCAGATCCCGGCGAGAGAAAATGTCGCTGACACCTTTTCCGAGCCGGCTCTGACCCGGATCATCAGTTGGACGCGAAAGTTTCACTCAACTTCCTCCGTCCCGCTTTGCCAGCCGGTACACCACCGTGTCCAGCGCACTGACCCCGCCGGCGACGAAGCCCGGCTCTTGCTCAAGGATGTTGCGGCGCTCCAGCGTCGCGACGTTCCAGTCGCGGCCGTAGAGGTCGCGCACCTCGGCTTCGGGCACGGCGAACGGCGGGCCATGTTTTTCGTGGTTTTTCGTGCTGCGGATACTCCAGCGTGATCAGCAGGCCGCGGCAACCGGCAGGGAGCAGCGCCTGCAACTCGCCCACATAGCGGTGGCGCAACGCTGGCGGCAACGCGATCAGAGCGGCGCGGTCATACACCGCCGCGCAGCCGGCCAGTGCCTCGGCATCGAGGCCGAAAACGTCGCCGCAAATCAGCTCGATGTCGCCGGCTCGGTAGTGGCGGCCGTAGCGCGAGTCGTGCACTTGCGGCGTCAGGCCGTGTTCGGCGAAGAACTGCGCCACCGCCAGCGGCGACAGCTCCACCCCCAGCACGCGGTATCCCTGTGCTGCCAGCCAGGCCAGATCCAGCGACTTGCCGGCCAGCGGCACGAACACCTGGCTGCCTGGCGCGAGCGCCAGCGCCGACCAGTGCTTGAGCAGCAGCGGCAGCGGTCGCTCCTGGTGGAAACCGATGCGGCCTTCACGCCAGCGCTGGTGCCAGAAGTCGGGGTCCATGGTGTGGTTCCTGTTGGCGAGGGAGTGAGCGAATCAAACGGTGTCAGGTCGGGAAGTGATCCTGACACCAAGAACGGGCTCTGACCCCTGATGGCTCAACATTCTTCCCCCTGTGATCCTTGGAAATAACGACATCGCTGGAAAAGAGGCACAAAGGTGACGGAGTAGCTGGCCCGGGTTTGGCGCGAACGTTTCGCTTAACTTCCTCCGTCCCGCTTTCTTCCCGCTTTCTTCCGGGGACTACAAATTGTCCCTGACACCATTCCTGCCTGACCAGGATCAAGACGGCAATCGCGCTGCTCGGGGAACATGCGATCTCGCAACACCACAACGATTTGCATGAAACGAGGCCATACGATGGAATTCCATATCGCGCTCACCGATGCGTGCCCCGGCCCCGACGTCATCCAGGACGTCATGTTCGATGTCGATCCGAACGCGGTAGTCGATCTCGACATGAGTGGCCTGGTGATGCGGATATCCTCCTACGTGACGGTGACGGACCTGATCGAGGTACTGCGGCAAACCGGCTGGACAGTGGCACCGGAACAGGTGGTGCAGTTGCCGACCATATGTTGCGGTGGCTGCTCCGGATGAAGTGGATCTTGCCAAGAACGGGCTCTGACCCGGTTAGCTCTCCAGCCAACCATTCTCGTTTAATTCCCTCCGTCCCCTGATGGCTCAACATTCTTCCCCCTGTGATCCTTGGAGATAACGACATCGCTGGAAAAGAGGCACAAAGGTGACGGAGTAGCTGGCCCGGGTTTGGCGCGAACGTTTCGCTTAACTTCCTCCGTCCCGCTTTCTTCTGCTGGTGCGCGTTGGTCGACCGAGACATAGGAAAACATGCAAAGCTGCTGGACGTCAGGAATGGGCATCGGATGGCACGGCCGGTGATTCAGAAAGCCTATGACCGCGCCGATGCGCGGAGGTTTCTCAACATGTTGCTAGGCGCTATAGGTAAATCCCGCGGCTGCAACGACCTGCTGCGGTCCCCGCGTGAAGTATTGGCTCGGGTCGAGCGGAGTGTGATAGAAGTTGCCGCTGATGACGCAGGCATGCGGATGGTTGGAGCCGCCCGCCGCGGCGAAGACGTCTGGAATGGAAATGCCGCCCACGAATTTGCCTTGGCTGGCGAGTTCCAGCGTGTATTCGGCAATGCCGGTGGCGAAGACGGTGAGCCAGACATCGCATGCGCTTGCCGCCACTGCGGGGGCGTAGCTGTATTGCCGAATCCGGCCGTCCTCCTCCGTGAATTGAAGTCGCCATCCGGGCAGGTCATAAATCTGCCGGTATGTGCCCGAGGTATCCGCGAAGCCGGGGTCAACCAGTATCACGTTCAAGTCGACCCGCTGCCGGATACAGTATCCGAGCAGCGAATCGGGACACTGTTGGCGCTTGATCGAGTCTTCGCCATGACCATGGTCGAAGCAAGCTATGCCGATGAATGTCATCTCGTCCGGTCCCAGCTCTCCGGCAGATAGCCGCAGGAAGGCCTGAAGCTTTCCCAGTACGTTGTCGGTGGGGGCGTCTTCCAAGCGAGTCGGGAGTTCGACAAGAATAGTCTTGTATGCTTGGACATTCAGGTCGCCTAGCGTGAGCGAACCTTTGAAAACGACCTTGCCGTTATAGGAGACCCTGAGCTGATCGTCTGGCGGAAGGGCGACATGTGGTCGAACCTGTTGGTACGCCTGTTCAAGCACGCTGCGGAAAGTGTCGCTGGGATCCGCAGTGACTTCTACGTGTTCTTCACCCTGAAACTTGACGAATACCTTGGGCATGGCCGTGGCTCCTGACGGATGGCGTTCCGGTGGGGCGTCGCTGACCCCTGGCAACCAGGGATACGTACTCGTGGCGCCACCTACTCCACGCTGCGAACCTTCGTGGCATCACGTCGCCTACGAACGCAGGGAGTTGCCGTGGAAGGTGGCGTCATCAGCGCTTCCTTGTGGTCGCGCTGGCGAGGCATGATCCTGGTTGCTGGCGAGCTTATCTGCGCCTGGCCCGCTGAACAACCGGGCGTATGTGTAGCAGTAGCGTTGCCTGCCGCCCGCAAGGGCCGCTCGAGCTTGTCGCCCGGCGATAGCTGCCAGTAGACCGGCCATCGCCCGGCAGCATGGTGATCACCCGCGGCCTCGCGCTTGACGGCCAACACCGGCTCAACGCCACGATGATGGAATCTCGACCGCCGACCGGGCGAAATGGCGGCCCCATCCCGCAAGCCCAAGGCAGCCAATAGGGGGACGGGGGCAATTAGACGGATTAATTACCCCTGAGCTGGCCCGGGTTTGACGGACAACTATTCCGTGTTCCGTGAGGAGTCTGGCAGGCCGAGGCCTCCATGCCCTTCATGAACAAACACCACGGTGTGGTCGCCGCATTCACTCCCTGTTTGCATCGCCCGCTCGAGACTCGGACTTCACGCAAGCAACGAGGCACGGCCCATGAAGAACAAGATCGCAACGCTGACTTTCGCACTGGCTGCAGGTGCGCTTTCGTTGGGGGGCTCCGGTATCGCAATGGCGCAGCAGGCGATGACCGAACCACAGGTGCACAGCGAGCTCACCGAGCAGGGCTATACCAAGGTGCATGATCTGAAGTTCAAGGACGGCATGTGGCGCGCGGAAGCGAAGAGCGCCGATGGCAAGCGCGTGGATCTTCGCATCGACGCCAGGACCGGCCACGTCTACCCGGACGAACAGGTGTCGCATTTGAGCAAGCAGGATGTCGCGGCGGCGCTGGAAACCCAGGGTTACACGCATGTCCACGATGTCGATTTCGATGACGGCCTGTGGAAGGCCAAGGCAAAAAATCCCGCAGGCCACCACGTCAAGCTCACGGTCGATGCCACCAGCGGCAAGGTGATCGGTATCGAGTGATAGCGGTAAGAGCCAAGGTCCCGGCGCATGCCACGACACGTGCCGGGACCGCGTCCATGGACCATCGCGGGAATGTTCACCAGTACAGGAAAAGGTTTCAGGGACAATTCGGCACGCGCAGCCCTGCTACTGGACGGTGGCGCAGCTGGCGAATGAAGCCGCGCTATCCCGCTCGGCCTTTTTCGAGCGCTTCAATCGCACCGTGGGCGTCGCCCCGATGGCTTATCTGCTCGCCTGGCGCATGTCGTCGGCCAAGTATCTGCTGCGACAGAACGAAACGGGCGTCGCCGCCATCGCCGAGCGCATCGGCTACAGCTCGGCCAGCACCTTCAGCGTGGCCTTCAACCGCCACCTTGGCCAGCCACCGACGCACCACGCGCGGGAACATCTCCGAGATAGCGGGCTCTTACCCAGATAGCTTGTGACGATGTCGCTCACGAATCGGCAGAAGAGTCCGCCTTTACCCTGCAGGCCAGCTCGGGCTGCGTTCCCGTGCTCCGACGCACCGACAATTCAGCACGATTTCCGCGCACTACTTACTGCGGAAGGCTGGTAGGGGCAACCTGCGCAGGTGGCTCGCGGCAGTATTCAACTACGTCCTTCCGCGATGCATCAGGCGCGCACCAAAGCTACCGCATCTTCAATGCAACCACAGGTCACATATAGCTTGGCCTGCGATTGCCTCACATAAACAACGGGAGGCTGCATGCAGAACGCATACTTCATCATGACTCCGGGTGAGCAGCAGAACACCTACGTCAAATACGGGCCCGGCGGGCCGAAGGGCAACTATTTCAAGTTCGGCGATACAAACGCCATCACGGCGCTTGGCGTACGGGGCGGCTATACCACGCACAACCCCGACTTTGGAGTTGCAGGCGTCATCACGAACCAGATGACGCAACACAACTTGGGCACGCGGATCAAGAACGACATCATTCTTAGTGGCCTGCACCCGGTTCCGGGCACGGAGTGGTTCTCGGTTGAAACGATAGCGGCATGGCAGCTGTTCAACCTGATCCTCAACCACTACGACGGTGCGATCGTCAACAACGGCAACTACGCGGCCTTCCGCGCTGCTGTGCTCAACATCCTCTGAGAAAGCAAAAGAGGGGTCGACGAGGCGCGCCGCCGCTGGCAAGCGTGGTATCGCTTAGCCATGGACAGCCAGCTCCTACCCTTGATCGCCTTCGCCAAACGGTTGACTCCCTACCTTGAGGGCATTGTCGCCAGCGCCATCTACCGACTCCATACCAGCGTCCTCGAAGGTATGAATAACCGCATCAAGGTGATCAAGCGGATGGCTTATGGCTACCGCGACTCAGCCTACTTCTTCCTTAAAATCAAGGCCGCCTTTCCCGGTAAGGTGCGATGAACCAGATAAAAGCCGGGCCAGAGCCTGAGGTTTCCCCTTGGGCGCCCAGGTGGCCTCTCCCAACGCCACCGCGGTTTGCCCGCGGGCGCAGGCCCCGCATCAATGCATCCCCGACAAACGACCCCAGTTCCCGTATGCCTGCCGCCATGATCACTCCTCTCCTTGGGTATCGTCGCGCGAGCTTAGCTTGCGCATCGCTGGAGCAGAAGTCTCGTTCGCCCCGTTGCTCCCCTCGGCCTGCCTGCCGCTTGTGCTGCGAGTCTCTCAAAGCTTCCCGGCGCCCCTGCGAAGCCAGAGATCGATCAGGGATTTCTCGTAGCGCAACGAACCCTGATCGGCAGGAGAGCTGTTGCTGAGAAAGGCCGCGTTGCGCAGCTTGCGCTGGCCCTGGCGCAGCACCTTGCCGTCGGCGCCGTACAAGGTGAAGTTCAGGTCGATGCGCGGCGGATAAATGTCCTTGATGATGCGCACATCGTTGAAGTCGGGGCCGCGCCAGGGCTCGTATGCGCCAGCACGGACCACGTCGGTCACCTCGATGTCCAGCCGCTGGCCCGGCGCCAGGATGCGCGAGGCGCGCTGGGCGATGTAGGCCTTGAGCGGCTTCAGGTAATCGTCGGCGCCGACCACGTGCATCCCGAAACTGCGCTTCGCCTCGGTGAAGTGCCGGGGATCCTTGTAGTGCACGCTGACGTTGTCCGGCGGTGTCGCCGCCCACGCCATGGCGGACGCGAGCGCGAGGCAGGCAGCACCCAGCAGGCGCAGCAGCGGAGAAGATTTCATGGCAGCTCTCCCGGAACAGAACCGAGTTGAGTATACGTCCGGGACAGAAGGCAGGTCGGCAGACTCAGGAACGAGGTATCCACTGGATTACCCTCGCCCCCGCACGCCGCACCGGGTTATTGGCGATCTCGCCGGCCTGGATGGCTACCGCGCCTGAGCCGCTCTGCCGTTGGTGGTGGTGCACTTCAGAATTGAATTCGCCGCAACGTCTATACATCGGCCGCATATTTCCTTCACGAACGATTGTGGGCGCTGCTCAAATGGGGGGGGCAATGAACCACCTGCAGTCACGCGGAACGATTGAATATCGTCAAGCTATCCGGAAGGCGGCCAATACCGGTCGCTTGACCTGGTCAAGGATCAGCGAAAATGCAATGGCTGCCGCGAGCAGGACAGCCAGTAACCGCCAAGGAATGGGTGCCATAAGCGTACCTGTCAACGACAGCATCGCTGCGATGCCAATGTCCATGACGGACGATGCCAGGACCCAGTTGCCTGGTCTGGACGACCAGAGGCGCCGCCGCTCGCGCACTGCGTACATGGTGGACTGCGCGCCGATGACCAGTGTGACGAAAGCCAGCGTCTGGAGCTGCGCACCATCCAGTCCGAAACGGTATTTTCCCAGCATCAGCATCCCCGTCGAAAAAGCCAGCTTGCACACACCAAAAACAAGCGCAGCGGCCGTGATGTTTCGCATACGCCAGCGGATTGGCATCGGCGACAGGCTGGCGTGATCCGTCGTCAGTGACATGGCAAGGAAATCGTTGGTCATCAGCATCAGCACCATAAGCACGGGCGTCATGATCGCCTGACCGGTCAGAGCCAGACCCACTGCCAGAAGCAGAACGATCTCGATCTTCTTGAGCAGCATGTTGAGGCTGTAGGTCAGCAACCGTCCGAAGGCGACTCGGCCCTCGCGCACAGCGAACACGATGCCGCCAAGGCCGGGCTCGGTGAGCACCATACCCGCTGCCGCCTTGGCGACATCGGTAGCGGTAAAGACGGCAATGCCGATCTGCGCCTGTCGAAGTGCCGGCGCGTCGTTGGTGCCGTCACCGCACATGCCCACGACATGACCACCACCCTGTAACGCCTGGACCAGGTGGTACTTCTGTTCGGGAACGACTCGCGCAAAGACGCCAAAGCGATCGGCGCTGTCGACCTTGGCGAAGGATTCCGACGGACAAACAGGGCCGTGAATACCCACCTTGCGCGCGATGGCTTCAGCGGTTGCAGCTGAGTCGCCTGTGACCATGAGCGTGCGCACGCCCAGTTGATCGAGTGTTGCGATCAACTGGGCCGACTCTTCGCGCGGTGGATCACTGAGGGCCAGCAGCCCGGCCAGCTGAAGCGAGCCGTCTGGCCCGGTCGCGATGGCGAGGACACGATGGCCTGCGCCAGCCAGTTTGTCGACCTGCGCGCGGGTGTCTCCCGGCGCATTCACCATGCCGGCGATCTCATGAAACGCGCCTTTGACGATGCGACGCTCGGACCCATCGGCGTCTCGTATCAGTGCCTCGGCGATACGGGTGGCCGGATCGAACGGAACAAAGCGCACAAGAGTTGCCGATGAAGCGGGTTTGCCACCCGCGGCGGCCGCTGTCCGCACGGCGGCGTCAATCGGATCTTGATCCGCTTCGGAGCTGGCCCACGCCGCCAACGCCAGCACCTCATCCCGGGCGAAGCCGGACATCGCGCATACCTCGGCCACTTCCAGCCGGTTCTGCGTCAACGTTCCGGTCTTGTCGGCGCACAGCACATCCATGGCTCCGGCCTCGTGTGCAGCGGATAGCCTCGTCAATAGCACGCCGCGCTCGGCGAGTGTGCGGGCGCTGAGTGCCGCAGAGAGTGTGAATGTGGCCGGCAGCGCGGCAGGAATCGAAGCCAGCAGCGCCGTGATCGCCAGGCGAATCACATCCATGGACGGAAGAGCCGAGGCATAGGCGTAGATAAGGAGAAGTACCGCCATCGTGCCATTGACCAGCATCAGGTTGCGCGTCACGCCAAAGATAGCCTTCTGCTCGGTGCTGACCGAGCGAGCAATGCGCACCAACTCGGCCGCCTTGCCGAACTTCGTGCGCGCCCCGGTGGCTGTCACCTCAGCGACCGCTTGGCCGCGTCGCACCAAGGCACCCGCGTAGACCATACCTCCGGCGCTGGTATCGACCGGCACCGACTCGCCGGTGAGCATGGATTGATCTACCTGCACCGCCCCCGACAGCAAGCGCGCATCAGCGGGTACGAGCGCCCCAAGGGCCAGCCGGATGGTATCCCCGGGCACAACTTCTGCGGCGGCAAGCCTCAGCCACGCACCATCGCGTAAAATCAGCGCCGTCGGCGCGAGACGCGTCTTGAGCGCGGCGAGCGCGGCACTCGCGCGCCCCTCCTGGATGAAGCCGATCACGGCGTTGAACAGCAGCAAAACCCCGATCATGGCCGCTCCGCCGTAGGCGCCGCGCACCATCCGAAACGCCATCGCCACTTCGAGCATCCAAGCAATAGGCGAGCCGAACTTCGTCAGAAAAAGTCGCCAGCGTGGCGGGGTCTTCTCGTCGATCGCGTTGGCCCCCGACTCAGCCAGACGAAGGCGCGCTTCGGCGCTGCTCAGGCCGCCGGGAGTCATCGGGCCCTCTCGAGACACGACGAAAGTTGATGCCAGCGCTCAAATGAAGATGGGGCCATGTAGCGAACTCCGGTCAGATCTTGTGCCCGTCCTGGCAACTCGAAGCGACCGAGGTGGTCAGGTAGGCGGTTGTCCGCACAAACTGTGCCGCAGTACATCCGAGACTTGCATAGATCTATCTACAGACCAGCACCGGAAGATGGCCATGGGCCAGGACTGCTCGTGTTTCGCTACCGATGAGCATGGCTTCCAGGCCCTTTCGGCCATGCGAGGCCATAACAATCAGATCGCAATCCAGCTCCGTGGCGACCCTGATAATTTCCTCCGCTGGGGAGTCTCCGCGCACCAACATGGCGTCACAGTCGACATCATGGCCGTTCGCAACGATCTTGACGAAAAGAAGATGTTCATTGATCTTCGCTGTAGCGCTCGACTCCCTCTCCCGTTCCTCCTCGCCGGAATAAGGGGGCTTGGGAATCACTGTAAGCCCGGTGACTTTGGCACCAAGCGCCTTGGCGAGATGAACTCCCGTTTTTACCGCCGACTCCGACAACTCGGATCCGTCGGTAGGCAAGAGAATGTGTTTGAACACGAGCTACTCCTCGATGGTGTGCGTATAGAGGGGGGGGCGAATTCAACTGCAAAGTGCACCACGGTTGAAAGAAGCATCGAAAACTTGCTGGGGTGTGCAGAATCCTAACCGCTTGCGCGGCCGCTGGTTGAGCTTGTCTTCAATCGCCTGAATGTCGGCGCCGGAGTAAGCGCCGAGGTCGCAGCGCTTGGGCAGGTACTGCCGGACCAAGCCGTTGGTCCCGAGAAGGGGATTGCCATGTTCTCGTTGGTGCCACGCTGCCAGGATGAGTAAGGTTCGGCGAAATAGCTTTTGGCGCACAGGGCAATATCGATCACCGCGTGCTCGGCGAATTCGCTGCCGTTGTCCCAGGTCGAGGTGTGCACGCAAGCGTGGAGTGGATGCAGGGCGTGGACGATGGCGCGCATGACCGTGTCCGCCTCGCCGTTGGCTACACGCAAGTCCACTTCACCGTCATCTTGAGCTTGGTGGATGTCCCATGACCACAGCTGGTTGGGCGCCTCGGCCAAAAGCTCCGGACGGGCGTACACCGGATGCACGCGTTGCTCGCGCCGTTCGCGCACCCATCTTGTCGCCGAATTCGAAACGGAATCAGGCGAGCTCACTGCACCGGGAAGTGAACCTGGCACCGCTGCTTGCGCTGGATCGGCTGCTGGATGCTCCCGCCGCCACCGGCGAGCTGGCGCTGCGCGCCTGTCTGCGGGCGCGTTGAGGCATACGCCCCGCGGCACTGAACGGCACGACCGGCGGGGTTCTACTCGGTTGCGAAATCAGGGGTCAGGGCCGACTTTTCACCGAATCGCTTCGAAAGTGTGATCCGCACCCCTGTTTTGGACGCATCCGGGGAATTGTCCCTAACTTCTTTCGCCCTTTTCCCTGCTAGTTGGTCGTAAAATATTGCGAGCCGCCATGGAGGGAGTTCATGAAGGCTTGGATTACAGTACGGCTGATGTTGGTGCCGGGAACAGGCACGGTCGCGGCGAAAGACGCACCCATTGTTCCTGACATGCATAGCGCGGACTTTGGCGCCTACCCGAGCGACATTGAAGGGCTCCTCAAAGCATGAGCAGACACGACGCGCCGGCCACGCTCGTTGGATTTTCTGGCAGTGATGTCACCGCCACCATCAAGGCCTTCGAAGAGTTAAAGCCCAAAGACGAGTTCGAGACCACTGCCATCTACAAGGCCAGGCATGCCAAGTAAAAACGGGGACGGGTTCACTTCCTGGTGGCTGAGGAAATGAACCCCGTTCCCGATGGAGTTCAGCTATGGATGCGGTCCACTCCAAGAGTGCTTTCGTGTACGGACAAGTCAGACGTGCTCTGCAGTCAGGACGCTACGCACCTGGGCAGCGGATCGATCCAGCCGGGCTCGCTGCAGAGTTCAAAACCAGCCCCACACCGGTTCGACTCGCCCTGTACCGGCTGGTCGGCGAAGGCCTGGTCGCCGATCATGCCCGCAGCGGACTGCACGTCCCGTTGTTCACCGAAGTGGCCATGCGCGACCTCTACGACTGGATGGAGCGCCTGTTGCTGATGGCATGCGATATCGGTGTGGCACCGACATTCAGGAAGAACGGGAAGCTGGAGCTCGCGTCCGCTGACGACGATCTGGTCAAGCTGACGTGGCAGCTGTTCGATGCGCTCGCCCGCGCGACCGCCCACTGGTCCTTGCATCATGCCGTGAAGCAGGCCAACGACCGACTGGCACCGATACGACGGGCCAAACAAGGATTGCTCGAGCACGCCTACGAGGAGCTCTCGCAGTTGAACCGGCATTGGCAGGCACGCGATATCCCGGCGCTGAAGTCTGCACTGCGCGACTATCACGAGCGCCGCAAGCAACTCGTCCCGAGCATCGTGGCATCGCTGAGTGACCGCATCGATTACCTCCACTAGCGCGCCAGCAGAAAAAAACAGCGAAGAGTCCGGCATGACAGGACGTCCATCACGTTCCCGGTTTAATTATCCAATGACAGCGCAGTAATCATTTGAAAATCAAAAATCCCGCCTCCTACGCTGGTCGCGTCATGGAACTGCCATGACGTGAACGTAGGAGATTGAGATGAACACGAACGAGAACATCCGCAACGACACGTCGGAAGACGTCATCGTGCTCGGCGTCGCCAGCGTCGAGACGACGGGACCCGGAGGCGTCATCGAGCCCATCGGGCTCGCAGTTCTGCCGGGCATCTCCGAGGACTGAACCAACGGGGCGCACCGAAAGGTGCGCCTCTCTTACCAGTGAGGACACCGTGCCCTACGCGTTGCGCAACGATCTGTCTTTCTGCCGGGTAGATGACCGCCTCATCTTCCTGGACATTCGGGACGACCGCTACTTTCGGTTGCCGAGCAGCCTGGAGCGCCCTTTCATTGCATACGCCAACGGGAATGAGGATACCGACGTTGGTGATTTAGTAGAACGAAACATCCTGGTAGGAGCCCCGGGCTCGCAAGGTCGAGTGACAGCTGTGAACGTCGAATGCCCCGCCCGAAGCGCCCTTGAACAATCCTGCCCAGCCAAACTTCATCTCGACTCACTAGTCGACGTATTCATCACGGTCTGCTCGATACGGAGGCAGCTTAGAACACGTCCGCTGAGGAACATCCTCGACTCGGTTGTAGCCCTCAGACAAAACAAGCAACCACGCCCCGGCTCCATTTCCGACTGGGCAGTCGAGCAGCTACTGCTGAAAGCCTCCAGTGAGTTCAGGTTCGCACGCGCCTACACACCTGTTGAAAACCGCTGCTTGCTCGACTCTCTCGCGATGGTCAAGTTCCTCGCCAGGCGAAAACTTCACGCAAGCATCGTCTTTGGCGTCACCTCCGATCCATTCTCGGCGCATTGCTGGGTACAGGCCGGAGACCTGGTTCTGAACGAGACGGTCGGGCACGCCAATGCCCATACTCCGATTCGGGTGGTCTGATGAGCTACCGCTACATTGCGCTTGTAGACGTCAATCGCCGGTGGGATCTCGCGAATCTACCCGAGATCGAAGCCGCACTGCAGATGGATGGCATGCGCGAGCGCTTCACGTCGGGATCAATCAGGCTCTTTCTCTCGGAGGAAACACCGTGCCTGTCGCTGCCCGGAGGCGGATTCGCAATCGGACATCTTTTCCCGCGCACGTCCTCACCACTTGATGCAACCGCGCAGTTCTCAGCGTTCTCGAGTAACAAGCGTCTGCGAAAACACATTGTGGAGAACTTCTGGGGCGAGTACGTCCTGGTCCAGTCCGGCGAGGAAGGCGACACGGACGCCGCCATCACCCGCGACCCGTCCGGCGGCGTTCCCTGTGTCTATTCAATCCGGAACGGCGCTGGCTTTGTTACGTCCGGTATTTCACTGGCTACGCGCCTTGATCTATACCGAAAGCGGATCGACTGGGATTTCCTCGCCCATTGCTTGACCTACCCCAACCTCAAGACACGTCGCACCGGCCTCGTCGATGTCCGAGAGCTGCTACCGGGATCCTCGCTGGTCGTTGGTCGAACGGAGCTCACAACGGATCTGAACTGGTCGCCGTGGAGCTTCGTCGCGCCGGGACACCGGCACACCAATCTTGCTGACGCTGCTGCCGACATCCGGAGAACTGTAGCGTCCGTGGTCACGACCTGGGCCGACATCGACGAATCCATTCTCATGGAACTGTCCGGAGGACTCGACTCTTCCATTGTCGCGGCCTGCCTGAAGAATACGCGGCCACGGGTAACCTGCTACAACTTGACAACACCAGTACCTGGCGCCGACGAACGCCAGTATGCCAGGCAGATGGCAAACTATCTGGGCGTAGAGCTACAAACCGAACAGCTTGATCTCGACATTACGTGCTGCGACGTCGCGCCGTTCCCTGATGCCGTCTCGCCCAGGATGGGCATCTTGCAATACGCGGTGTCGAACGCGATGGAAACTGCAGCCCGGCGGCACGGAGCTTCGAGCTCCTATATGGGCGCGGGTGGCGACACGGTGTTCGGCCTTCTGACCAATGCGGTCCCTGCTGCGGACGCGATAAGGGAGCGCGGCATAGTCGCGGGCATCTCATCGATCAGGGATCTGTCCGTCCTGCATCAGTGCACGATGTGGAAGGCTGCAAAGCTGACGGCTCGGAAAATGATGCGGGCACCGAAAGCAGCCTGCGCACCAGACCGAACATTCATGAATCCATCCAATGCGATCGGACCGGCCGAAGCTCACCCGTGGTTCGATGCTCCGACCGACGCGCTACTTGGCGACCGGGAAAGGATCTTCGATCTTGCCAGCAACCAGTTGTTCAGGGACATCGTCTATCGAGGTGAGAACTGCTGGATCCGCATGCCTCTGCTTTCTCAGCCCGTCGTCGAGGCGTGCCTCAAAGTACCCTCCTGGATGTCGATAGCCGGCGGCCATAACCGGGTCGTTGCCAGAGCCGCGTTCGCCGACGTACTGCCTCAAAACATTCTCGACCGCAGAAGCAAAGGCTCATTCATCAGCTATCTTGGCGCCATATTCAAGCGCAACAAGAGTCAGATGCACGAGATCCTGTTATCGGGCGCCCTGCACGATCACCGCCTGCTGGATTCCGATGCGCTGACACGCTTCTTCAACGCAGAGCTTCCGCCGCGCGACAAGTCCTTCACGCGGATCCTTTCTCTCTTCGCGGTCGAGAACTGGTTGCGTCACCAAAGCTAGTCGCTACGCGGACTACCGTGAACGTCACCTTGACTGAACGCACGCGCCTTCATTTCACGCCAGACAACATATTGGCCGTTCTTCGCCGGATCAGGATCCTCGTAATCCTGCAGCCAGAATCTGAACCAGTCGACGTTCCTCACGTTCGCGGCCAGCAGCTGCTTCGGTTGAAATTTGAAGTGCGGCGCCTGGGGGAACACGTACATGTCCGCCTTGTGCTCAAGTATCAACGGCACCGCAGAGTCGAGCAGCCACTCGTACTCCTGCTCGGGCACCTGCATCAGAACGGGCGCCTTCATCTTGTCCAGGTTGAATTGCAGGCCGATCCGCTCCCATTGCCTCGGCGTCTCCTCAAGTGACCCGAGCTGCCACACCTTCCGGGCGCGCGAAGTGAACTCCTTTCCTTTCAGGCTTCCGTCCAGATACATGCTCTGCGACATCACGGCACCCGTGATTGATGTCGCGGCGAGAAGATCGGAGTTGAATGCCGTCCACATGGTGACCTCCGTGCCAAAACTCAGCTCCCCCATGCCGACCCGGGTTCGATCGATCTTCCCGGACGACGCCAGCATGTCCACCGCACTTCTAACGGCTGACAGCCCCTCGTTGAAACGCCTGACCGCATCGAAGTAGAGGGGTCCGTAGTTGATGCACAGCGCCGAAATCCCGTGTTCTGCAAATGTCTCCAAGGGCCATTCGCCACCGTACCCGCTGCGCAAAAATCCCGAGCAGAGGTAATACGCCACGAACAGAGGGGGCGGACGGTCACCTGTTTGGCGTGCGGCAAAGAATTGCCCGGTGAACAACTGTCCACTGGCATCCCGCCAGCGAAGCAGTTGCACGGGTGGCGCGGCTGATACATCGGCGGCGAGCGCCGCGTTCGGATCGAACAACACCTGGCGCTCGCCTGTCTCCAGATCGACCCGCTCCACATGCGGCGGCCGGTTGGCGTCGGCAGCGACACATGCCAGCGCGACGGGTGACAGTCCACAGCCGGCGTCCTCTAGGCCGTACCGCTCTCCATCGTTGAGCAGGCCCGCGGAATGTGCCACCGGGACCACGGCACCACTCTTCACGTTCCACCGAAAGAGGGTCTGAGCCATCCCCTCCGCCGGGTCAGTCACCGTGTAGATCACTTCGTCGCTGTTCGGTCGCCATTGAACACCCGATATCGCCTTGCCGACGCACAGCTCGGCCTTACACTTGATCTGCCGGGAAGGTTTTCCCAGCACAGCCGACAGCTCCACGTCCGGCTTTCGCACCCGGTCGCCCTGCTCCCCCACGCGCGTCAGCAAGGCAGCGCGACGATGTGCGGCATCGAGCGCATATCTCCAGGGCCTGGGCAGCCCGTCCGGCAATACCGACGTGATGGTTTCAGGCGATGGCACCTCGGATGCTGCAAGGTCTCGCGTCTTTCCCGTCGCCAGGTCGACCGCCTTCCAGTGGTCCGGTACATCGGAAAGCAGCGGAACGCGCGCGAATCCATCGCCTTTGACATCCAGGCGCTGCGTCGCAAGCCGGCCTCCCACGTTGCCGGACCGGAACAGGCTGCCCT